>Ga0222668_1000021_pt1 | contig 124813 bp, 111 predicted proteins | sample AntAcemetagen728_FD_179823 | JGI IMG/M metagenome (GOLD analysis project Ga0222668, IMG submission 179823) | Saline water microbial communities from Ace Lake, Antarctica - #728 | ecosystem: Environmental > Aquatic > Non-marine Saline and Alkaline > Saline | place: Antarctica: Ace Lake...
CAAGGTGGAGGCGATCCATGGAGAGAGATTCATGACCAGGGAAGCGATGCGCCAAGCCGTATTCGAGTACATTGAAGTGGATTACAATCGAACCCGCCGACACAGTGCCAATGGCTTTATCAGCCCCGAAGCATTTGAGGCAAAAAAAGTCGCTTAATGGCGTGTCCACTGTTGATGGGCAGGATCACATTGCTGATCGCCGAGCCGATGCTATCCGGCGAGAACCGATCAATAAATTGAGTCGTCAGGAGCGCGAGCGCGAGTGCGGTGAACTGGGGTTACAGCTAATACGCCGCGGGATGTTAGCCGACAGATATCCAGCTGGACGCAAGACACTGCATGCTGATAACGGCTCTGTATAAAAGTCGTCCACGCTGCGAACGACACCGGGGCGTCTTGGCATGGAGCCATCGCAGCGTCATACGAGAGTGGACATCACCGTATCGGCCAGTCTAGATCAGGTGTATGCGCAGGCCAGAGCGGCGAACCCGGGCCGGTTAAGCGGCAAGACGAGAGACTGGAGCCGACCTGGCGCTGGGGTTCTGAATCCAGACTGACGCGCCATATCTAACGACGAAAAACGGTCAAGAGCGGCGTGAAAACATACTCCAACTATGCTGACAAACAGCTGCAACAGAGGTGGACATGAAATAGGTTTATCTAAAACTGGAAAAGTATGTAAGCACGTACCCGCCGGCGAGCCATCGAAAGTGGCGCCTTATGAATTCAAACACTGCTATGTTTCATCTTTCGAGGGGAAACAGACTGGATTGTAGCGGCTGTGTATTGGCTCGCCGGCATCGATGCCAGGCATGAACTTGCGCCAATCGCCCGAGATCATCGTTGGAGCGGGAATTACACAGGCACCGTCTTCGAAATAGGTCGTTGCCAAGACCATGCGAGATTCCCTTGTGTTGTTGGGTCCTGCTGTGTGGAAGGACTGCGCATGGTGAAAGCTGATCTCACCCAAGCCGAACGGACCGTCGTCCACATCCACGCTTTGCTCGGAGAAAATATTGCTGACGGTGCGGTCGTAACTCTTATCGAATCTGCTGCTCTGTACCGATTCAACCAGCCGGTAGGTCTGCATGCCGACGGCGAACGCCAGCGGCCCCATATTTTGTGGGATTGCCTGCAGCGGAATCCACGCGGTACACACATTATTGCTCGCGATAGGAAAATGCTCTGCATCGTAGTGCCAAGGCGTGCGCCCACAACCCGGTTCTTTGGCCAATGCATTATCATGGTAAAGCCTGACGCGTGGGACACCCATCAACGCAGCAGCAATCTCTGCGATACGTGGACTTAGCACGAACTGCCGGAATATTTCATTCGCCAGCCACATCATCTCACCACTGCGAAAGTCCAGCTTTGGATTCGCACCAAGGTCAGCACGCAATGTCTCTTGCATTTCCTGCCGTAACACTGCGAGCGCACCGGGCGAGAGAACGCGCTTTAGCTTCACATAGCCATCGCGATTGAACTGCATAATCGCCAGTGGGTCTAGCGCATAGGAGGCGTTAAGCTCAGTTTGGAGGTCAGCCAGTTTTGGTAACGGCCCGCTACGTTCAGGCACGTGAGTCTGTTTAAAGGAGGCACCAGATGCGAAGACAATCTCATTGTCTGCACTGGCCATATACTGATTCCACCACTGTTGGTTGTCATGTTTCCACTCCCCCGAAATTTCTTCCGTACGATCTGTGGGCTTCAATACAGGATCATCTGCCATTCAATCGACTCCTGATACTTTGGCATCGCGCAGAGTGAGGCCAGCTTCGCTGTGAGAAAAAAGTATCATCCCGACGCGCTGTGGAAAGCGATACTCACCCGAGTTGAGATCGTGGCACGATGCAAGATAGCCTGCCAGTGGCTCCCGTCGCAACATTTCCTCGAGACTGAGAGTGTCATCGAAGGCGCAGCGCTGCAGATAAGACTCTAGCAGCTGGTGCCGGTCTGCTGGTACTACTGTAGTGTAATCAAGTACCCGGGTTCGTACCTGCATGCCCAAGTTTTTCAGAGCCGCCTCAACCTGAGCGCCATCGCTGTACGGCGTAAGATCTCCGTCGGCCATGCTGGCGATATACTGATCATAAAATCCGACGTAATGCCCATCGCGCATTCCCTGTGCGACGAAACCGAAACCATCACCCGCAAGTGCACTGCATATGCGGGCCAGTCCTTGTTCTAGTTCCTCAGCGGGTACGCAGTAGAGAGCGTGCGTAGCCCATGCGATGTCATACAGGCCTGTCTGTCCATCCCAATCCTGCAGCGTGCAGCAGAACTCGGAACCCGCTTGGAACGGAGGAGCCAGTGCCTGTTTGGCCTCACGTACCGAAAACTCGCTAGGGTCGAGCAAGTCGTAGTCGAGCTTATACCGCGCGGCTTTTGAGAGATCGGTAACGCCAGGGCAGGCGAGCAGCGCTTGCGGGAACTTTCCACTGCCGCAGGCAACATCGATCAATCGCCCGCGGTTTTTTCGACTAGCCAGAGATTGGAATGCAGATCCCCAACGGTAGGCCTCAGCCAAATACCGGTAGTCAACGCTGGCCAGTTCGTAAAAGGCCTCCATCTCTTCACGCCCCGCGTCACTCCAATGTTCGCAGCTTCGCTCAAAGGTATCAGTTTGCACCGTCATCATTCTTCCTTAGTAAAAGGTCTGGCCCGCGTGGATACGCGTAGCCCGCGTGGGACAATGGCCCGCTCGCTCCAATCGAATAGCAGCTGCGCCACAATGGCAAGGCCGGCTGCAGGCACCGCGCCCTCCAGAATCAGGCTAACGTCGTCGAGGCGAATGCCAGCCAGTATCGGTTGACCATACCCGCCGGCACCGATCAGGGCTCCGAGAGTGGCCGCACCGATATTGATCACCGCTGCTGTCTTGATGCCTCCAAGTATGGATACGGCTGCCAATGGCGCTTCAACCAGACGTAAGCGGGCACCGGCGGGCAGACCTAACGCCTCGGCGGATTCAAGTAGTTGCTTAGGAATGGTAGTCAAACCGATGTAAGTGTTGCGCACAATGGGCAGCAGGCTATAAATAAATAGCGCGATGACTGCCGGGCCTGCGCCGATTCCGAAAAGGGGGATCATAAAAACCAGTAGTGCCAGCGCCGGAATAGTTTGTGCGATGCCTACGATGCCGAGGACGATTTGACCGAGACCTCGCCATCGCGCGGCTGCAATACCAAGCGGTACTGCGACCAGAATTGCAGCCAGCAATGAAATTCCTACCAGTGCGATGTGTTGTTTGGTGTTACGCCAAAAACGCTCGCTGCGAGTACTGGACTTGGCGATGACGTCGATCCCCAGATTCTTGCGAAGAAAGTCGGCCGCAACCAGAACCTCCAGTACTCCGTCCAGCTTGACGCGCGAGTTCATCGCAATCATTTGGGTTTCATCGATCAAGCCTTGCAGTCGGAGTATGGATGCTAGGACCTGTGGCTGCTCTTGTGCTAGTTCAGCCCGGTACAGAAGGACCGCCTCGTAAGGCGGGAAGTAGCCAAGGTCGTCTTCCAGTGTGCGCAAAGAGTAATAGGCTATTTCGGCGTCGGTGGTGTAAAGCTCCGTCAGATCGACGTCACCAGCCGCCAGTCCTCGGTATGCCAAATCGTGTTCGACGCCCAGAACATTCTGCTGCGGTAAGTTGTAGGGCAAACGCAAGCCGCGCCATCCGTCGTCACGTTCCATAAACTCCGTACCGAAGCGAAATACAAGGTCCGGGTGCGCGCGCAGGTCTGAAAAACGGCGTATATCGAGACGCTCGGCAACTGGTTCGCGCATGCCCAGAGCAAAGTTGTTGCGGTAACCTAGCGGTTTGCTCATAACGAGACCCAATTTAGCGAGCAGCTCCCGCAGTTCCGCATGTGAAGCGGGTTTGTTCTGCGCAAAAATCTCATGCGTGAGCGTTCCAGTGTACTCCGCATAGATGTCGATTTCGCCTGATATCAACGCGTTAAAGACTAGGCGTGTGCCACCCAGGGCCTGACGATGTTCTGCGGTGGACCCGGTAGATACTGCCATCGCGCGAATCAGTTCCCCGAGAGCTACGCCCTCGGTGAAGTTCTTTGAACCGATTACAATGGTACGCTCGTCAGCGGCAAAGCTATTGCCCGCCAGCAACAGTGTGCACAGGAAAATGGTCGTGATGCGGTAAATCAATCGACTATCTCGATGGTTTCGAGAGGCGAGCGCTGAGCCTGTATGAATCGCCGCACAAAATCATCCGCGGGCTCACGCAATAACTGCCCCATTTTACCTTGCTGCACGATTCGGCCATCGCGCAGAAGGACTACGGTATCCCCGAAGAAAGCGGCTTCGCCTAAATCGTGCGTTACCATCAATACCGTCTTGCCGAGATTTTTAAAAATTTCGCGGAGATCGGTCTGCAACTCGCGACGAATCATGGGGTCGAGTGCACCAAGTGGTTCATCGAGCAGCAGTACTTCAGGGTCCAGCATTAGGGCCCGCATTAAACTTATGCGTTGCTGCTGCCCTCCGGAAAGTTGTAACGGAAAGCGATCCAAGGCATCGATGGGAAAGTGTGTTAGTTCGGCTAGCGCGTTAATACGTTTCGCAATACGCTCATCTGGCCAGCGTAAATGTCGCGCCATCAGCGCCGCGTTATCACGCGCAGACAGGTGTGGGAATAGACCCCCATCCTGAATTACATAGCCCATCCGCTGGCGCAACTCCAGGAGGCGGCCCGGTTCAAGGAGTTGCCCCGCAAAATGGATTGCCCCCTCATCGGGCATTTCCAAGCCAATAATTAGACGTAATATGGTCGATTTTCCGCAACCAGACGGGCCTATCAGGATTGTTGTCTGTCTGGATGCAATAGACAAGTCACAATGCTGAAGTGCGCAGACACTTGGGTAGCTTTTGGAGACCTGATTAAGTTCAAGCATTGAATGGCCGGTCACAAGATAGCAGGATAATACAAGCTGAGTTGAAATAGCGAGCTTTCAGCATTGATCTAATAGACACTAGCAGACGATCATAGAGAAAGCGAAAGCTGATTTGGAGAAAAGTTAGAGTCGCTATGAATATCACTGATACTCGCCAGGAAATGGCACTGCTCAATAACGTCGCACGCCTGGAGGGCCATCACTATGCTGCTTGTCTTCATACATATGAGGCGGCGAGCAATCAGCGAGAGCTTATTCGGGGATGGTTCACAGACCATGTGATTCCGCTACTATCCACCGATAGCGCTTCGTTCTTAAGTGTCGGATGCGGTGCGGGCGAGTTAGACGTAGAGATTCTCGATGCAGTAAAAGAACATACTTCGAGTATTTCCTATGTGGGACTTGAGCCGGATCCTCAGCAGTGTGAAAAATTTGTATCTCGCATGGAACGCGCAAACGACGAAAATGTTCGGGTAGAGGCACACAATACTGACTTCGAAAAATTCACAGAGCAGCGTCGCTTCGATCTCGTTCTCATGGTGCACTCGCTGTACTACATGGATGACCCCAAACGGGCGATTCAAAACGCGCTAAATCTGGTCAATGAGTCTGGCAGGCTCGTAGTTCTGATTGCTTCGAACGACACGCTGAACGAACTTTCATCCTCGTTCTGGGAGATGGAGAAAGGCGCTGCAACATGGTTCAGTGAGGACCTGAGCGAGTATCTGGAAGCACGCGGTGTTCCGTTCGAGCGCAAGCGCATCGAGGCAAGGCTTGATATCACCTCGTGCTGCGAGCCTCAGTCCGAGAAGGGTGTTCGCATTGCAGACTTTATCGCGCAGGTTTCTACCGCAAAATTACCACCGCGTCTGCGGCGAATGATCTTTGGTTATCTTGAGGCAACGTCGCAGCAAGATGGCGACATGCGCTGGCTACCGCATAATGTTGATGCTTTTACAATCTGACAAGCCAGCTCAGGCTGGTTCGAAATATATAACGATAAAACAGCAGTCATCATCACCATGATCTTGGCAGTAGTCCGTTCGGTGAATGGAGCAGACCCTTGGCTTGGGCCTTGGAGGCGACATTTTTTTCTTTCCGAGGCGTTAACTTCTCGAGAGCGAAAATAGGGTACTGCCAAGTTAGCTGGCTCTTTTTGATAAAATCAGAGGATGAATACATATAAACGCCACCGATTCCCGCCAGATACCATTTCGTATGCCGTCTGGCTCTACTTCCGTTTCAACCTCAGTCACCGCGATATAGAAGATCTTCTGGCAGAGCGAGGCATCACTGTCAGCCGCGAAGCAATTCGACTTTGGTGTATCAAATTCGGTGCTATATACACTCGAAGGTTGAAGCGAAAAAACCGAGGCTACGGCGATACCTTTTTCATCAATGAAGTCTTCGTGAAGATCAATGGAAAACAGCATTACCTGTGACGGGCTGTGGATCAGGATGGTGAAGTCGTTGATGTATTCTTGCAGAGAAAGCGGGCTGGCGCTGCAGCTAAACGCTTCTTCAAAAAGTTATTGCGCAGTCATGGCGGCGAACCCAAGAAGATCGTGACGGATAAGTTACGCAGCTACGGTGTTGCTCACCGTGAACTGATGCCGGATGTTATTCATGATAATTCCCAGTACGCGAACAATCGGGCCGAGCAATCCCAGGACCCGACCAGAGTGCGAGAGCGGGTCATGCGGAAGTTCAAATCAACAGGGCAAGCGCAAAGATTCTTGGGTGCTCATGCTGCGGTTTACAATTTGTTCAATTTTGGGCGCCACCTCGTTCGAGCAGAGCACTATCGGAATCCCAGGATGAGTGCGTTCGCAGAATGGAGTGGGGCAGTGGCTTGAAATTCCAGGTCAAATTAGCGCTGTCTGAGAAAGTTAACTTGCCTACACCAAACACAGTCCTCGGAGAGTGGAGCGACATAGGCTGGGCTCCTACGACGCGCTGGGATTGCAACGATCCGGGTACCAGTGGGGGCAATCCGTCCGACAATCCAGAAAAGTTCGGTCCGATACTCGTGACTCAAGACTCAAGACGAATGTTTCCTGAGCCGCCCTTTGTGATAAAGGGTGATATTCGAAGCGTTATACGTTATATGCTAAAAGACTTAGGCGAAAGTGCGGGGGTTATGGGGGTAGCTTCGACGTTAATAGAGTGTCCGTTAAAATCTGCACCGGTGTAGCGTCCACAATTGCTGGCACTGAGTCTCGCTAACGGCCAGAGAAACGTGTAGTCTGGCGCGCGTCTTAATAATGCCCACCTGTGAATACGCACAGGACACTGTAAAATATGGTGCCTCGACTAATATAGGGATAAATGTGATGGTCATGATTAGAAAAATCAGCTTGTTTGTCGTTATATTGCTGTCGATAGCCGGGTGCTCAGATTCAAAAGAAGGGAGCCTCATTAAAGTGGCAGTTTCACCCGCTTCTCCTCCCATGCTCTATTCCGAGAACGGGGTTAATAAAGGTGTAGACCTCGAAATTTTTGAAGGTTATTGCAAGTCTCGCGGATGTGTATTTAGCATTACCGCCTACGATTGGCAGGGAATGCTCGGGGCGGTGTCAAGCGGGCAGGCGGACGTCGCTTTTTCTGGGATATCGATTACCGACAAGCGAAAAGAAGCGATGGATTTTTCGCAGCCCTACTATGACAATGCTTGGCATTTGGTTAGTTTAGACAGTCGAAACATCAAAATTACAGATTTGGCCGAACTCAAGGAGTACTCGATTGGTTATCCTCGAGGGATGGCATACAGTGATTTGATCAAAGATAAACTCGAACCTGAGGGTTATTACAGCCTGAGTCAGGTCAAACTATACCCCACCTACAGCGAAGTGATTGCCGATCTTCAAAACGGCAATCTGGATCTAGCTTTCATAGAAGAGCCTGTTTTGTCCAACTATATCTATAAGCTCAAACTTCCGTTGGAGAGCGCGTATTCATTTACCAGATTTGATACCTTGGGTTTCGCTTTCACCAAGGGTTCAAAATATCGTGACGATTTTGATCAATATCTCAAGGAACTGGGCCCGGAAAAAATCAAGGCGATCATTGATAAATGGATGAAGTGAGCTTCACGCCGCCTTAGCAAATGAGCTTCTTTGAGATTCTCTGGCAGTTAGCGCCCGGCCTTGTCTATACGATCTTGGTTACACTAACGTGCAGTATTACGGGAGTCGCCGCCGGATTATTAGTGGCCTGTCTACGTCGTCTGCAAAAGCCGGTTTTGAGCGCTCTACTCGATGTTTACACGTATGTATTTCGCGGGGTTCCCGTCCTGGTGATGCTTTTTTTGGTGTATTTCGGATTGCCAAGTGTTGGTCTGAAGGTTCCACCACTACTGGCGATGGCGCTAAGTTTAGGCCTTATTGCGGGTGCCTATCTGGCAGAAGTATTTCGCGGTGCACTGGCGTCTGTCGATACTGCTGAGGTTATGGCGGCCGAAGCGATGGGCATGCACCGTGTGCAAATCTTTTTTTACATTGAGATGCCTCAGATGCTGCGGTTTGCAGTACCAGGCATGATTAATGAGTTCACCTCCGTGTTGAAGTATTCGCCATTTGCCTACACGGTCGGAATTCCAGAAATGACCAAGCAAGCGATGACACTCACAGCAACCACTTTGCAAGGAATAGAAATCTATCTGGCGGTCGGAATTCTCTACTTCACTATTTATCGCATCTTGCTGGAGGGTGTTCGCTGGCTAGAAAGACGTTACTACATCCCCGGATTGCAGGCATCATGAGTCGCCCCATCGTTGGCGAACGAGGTTAAAGATGGCACTGATTGAAATCAGAAATCTGCACAAAAAATTTGGCACCCAGAACGCGTTGGCGGGTGTCAATCTTGATGTTCATGAGTTCGATTTAAAAGTGGTAATGGGGCCATCGGGGTGCGGTAAATCAACGCTATTGCGTTGTTTAAATCGGTTGATTGAGCCAACATCTGGTGAAATCTATTTTCGTGGGCAGGACATCCTTGGCGCCCGCGTCGATGTTCGTTCGCTCAGACAAAGTATTGGTTTTGTATTTCAGCAGTTTGCTCTTTATCGTCATTTGACGGCACTTGACAATGTGACTCTCGGATTGCGTAAACTGCGTGGACTTTCTAAGGAGCACGCCAACGAAAAGGCGCTATTTGAGCTTAATCGGCTGGAGATGGCGGCGCATCGAGATAAATATCCGGCGCAACTTTCGGGCGGTCAAAAACAACGTGTCGCTATCGCGCGTGCGCTGGCAATGGATCCGGCAGTTGTGCTATTTGATGAGCCGACTTCCGCACTAGATCCGTTAATGGTGCGTGAAGTTGCCGAGTTATTTAATCATTTGCGGCGTGAGAATGTCACAATGTTGTGCGTAACGCATGACTTGGTTTTGGCGAGCCAAATTGCAGATCGAGTCGTTTTTTTGGATGAAGGCGTGGTCAAAGCAGAAGATGACATCGCCCATCTGATCAAAGAGCATCCGGATCTTCAAGTCCGCAGTTTTTTTGGGGGTGACGCGTTGGCGCGCTCAAAATGAACGACTGGACAACTTTCGCGGGAGATTTGGTAGAGCAGTGGCCGCTGATTTTTTTAGGCCTGGTGAAAACGTTGCAGCTCGCTGTTACTGTGAGTGTGACAGGGTTCTTATTGGGCGTGGTGGTTTTTTATTGCTCTATTAGTAAAACGAGATGGTTGAGATCGTTTTGGCGAGCATACATTTCTTTTTTTATCGGGATGCCGTTAATTGTTCTGTTGTTTTTGATGTATTACGGGCTGCCACAGCTCGGTATAAAAACCACACCGTTTGTGGTTGCGGTGGTTGGGTTTACGATGAATGTCGCGGCGTACAATGCCGCATATTTCACAACAGCCTACAACGGGCTTGATCGGGTGGAGATCGAGGCTGGGTGGGCTCAGGGCTTTAGTAACAGGCAGATATTCAGCTATTTGACGCTGCCACAAGTTCTTCGGCTGTCAGTGCCAGCCCTGACGAATCAATGTATCAATAATCTTAAAGATAGCTCTGTTGCTTTCTTGATTCAGTACACGGAGTTTTTTGCGCGCATTCAGGAATTAGCCTCGACTAATTTCCAGTTTTTCAAAGCTTATCTGTTGGCAGCGATTGTATATTTGGGAATGGTGTCGATCATTGTTTTGCTTGCCAGGCATCTTGAGCGTCGGCTGCATAACAGCAGCTGGGACTGAATGGTGAGTGATGGCAAACTGTGGCGCTGGGGGGAGATGTCTTCCATTATTAAAAAGAGAGAGTCATGAAGATAGCTCAGCCCATGCCGATCTATGCGCCGGTTGCCGGTTTTTGTTTATTTGCCATATCAATCTGCCTGGCGCGTTTTGCCTATGGGCCCTTGGTGCCATCGTTAATCAACATGTACTGGGTTAGCAAGGCCGAGGGGGTTACCTCGGAGCGTTTAATGGCCTCGGGTTCATCACCGGTTGCGTGATTGCAATCTGGTTGCCGCGAGTCACTGGCATTCGTCTGCTGATGCGCACATCACTGATGCTTGCTGTGATTGGCTTAGGCATGTGTTTCTGGAATCTAGGCTTTGCTTGGTTCGCCGCGGGGCGATTTTCTACTGGCGTTGCTGCAGCGGTGCTGATGATACACACTCCTGCGCTAGTGGTGCGCAGTGTCAGCGCTGAGGCGAAAGGTATGTGCCTTGCGTTTGCTTTTAGCGGTGGCGGTATAATGATCGTTATTATAAGCCTGGCTTTGCCGTTTTTTATCGTCAATGGGCCGAGTGGTGGCTGGTTGTTGGAGGCGTCGATCACGCTGCTCGTTGCCGCAGTTGCCTGGCCTTTTGTTTCAATGGCACCTTGCGAGCGTGCACCTGCCAGCCGTTCAGTAGAGAGGCTTGAGCCCGATCGGGGAGGTCTGCTCCTCTTGGTAGCAAGTGCCTACACGTTAATGGGCGCTGGCATCATACCCCACACTTTATTTTTGGCAGATTACATGCACCGCGATTTGGGAGTCAGTATTGGTGATAGTAGTTCGCTGTTTGCCATTCTCGGCTTGGGATGTGCATTCGGGGCTATTTATACCAAGATTTTAGTCCGGTTGTTCGGCACCCCCTTGAGCTTGTGCATTAGCTACGCAATGGGTGTGACTGCCATCGCGATGGTCCTGCTCTTTGATTCAGTTATTATTGTCGCGGGGTCGTCGTTCCTGATCGGCACGTTCCTGATCGGCAGTGTTACGCTGTCATCAATCCGCACGCTTGAAATCGCAGGGCTGTCGCGACACCCTCATCTTTGGGGGTTTATGGCGCTGGGTTTCGGTTTGGGTATGGCGCTTGGAAGCTATGCGATGTCGGCATTATTGTCGTTTGAATTTGACTACATTGATCTGTTTAAAGTGGTTCAAGTCGTGGTGATCTTTGCGCTGGGACTCATAATTTTCGCTTGGTGGCGCTATCGTGACTTTGCTGAGTGTGCAGCAACGAGGATCTGATCATGATCGATTGGCTCTACCATATATAACCTGGTGAGGCCTTCGCCACCGCACTGCATACCTTGCGCGAACAGGGCGACGTCGTCCGCGCTTTCGCACATGGCGGCCCCGTATGACGCCCTCGTTCCGCCGCCATGCTATTGATGAGATGGATCAACACAAACTCGCGCAAACAGGCCACGACATTCTCGACTTGCTCGAGGGTGAGCACAGTGCTGATCTGGTCCATCGCTTTACCCGTTGCTACGCCTGTCGTGTAATCTGCAATCAGCTCGGACTGCCTATTGAACAGGAGGCGCAGTATTACCAATGGTCTATGGATTTGATGTTTGGCGGCCGTGATCTGGAAGAGAGTCGCACCGCAGATCGCCGTCTCACGAATATGGTCAAACCCGTGATTGCCGCGCGTCGCCGGGAACCGTGCGATGACCAGATCAGCCGCTGGCTGCAAACAACTGTCGATGGCAAGGCTATCGACGAGGAATCAATAAACGCGCACATCCGACTGTTCTTCACTGGAGGCGCGACAACCACGTCAGAGGCGTTGAGCAACCTGTTTCACGCACTGCTGACACACCCCGATGCATGGGAGCAGTGCGTAGCGGAGCCGCCTTGCCAATCGCAGGCCGCACAGGAGCTGCTACGCTGGAATCCGCCGGTGGCCGCAAAACCGCGTTTTGCTCGGCCCGATGTCCCAGTAACGCTCGCAGGTGTCGAGATACCAGCCAATAGCGCCATGTTATTTGGCGTCGCAGCGGCCAATCGCGACCCGAGGGTGTTCGCAGACCCAGACGACTTTTTAATCTCTCGTAACAGCAGATCGCAACTGACTTTCGGGCCGGGCCTGCGCACCTGCTCTGGCATGCATCTGGCCCAGAAGAACCTGGAAACAGCACTGCAAATTGTGGTCGAACGCTTCTCCCGGCTGTGGATTGATCCGGTAAAAGCCACCCAACCTCAGGGCATTTTGCTGCGGGGGACGGCTTCGCGGCCGGTCACTTGGCGCTGAGTTCTGGCCTTTATACGGCTTGATGGCCAAGATCCGGCGAATCACTCTGCGCCGTTGGATTAGCGTCAGGAAACTTTACACATCGCCATCTGCTAGACGTTTGTAAAGCTACTCGAAAAGCACAAGTACCTAATATAAATAGGTTTTTACTCCATTGGCCTGATACTTGCACTGACAACACATGCTATGCGGCATGTTGGAAAAGCGGCCGTTAAACAACGAACCTGATGGAGTAAAGCGCTATGTTGAACAAAATTATTGGAGGCACCCTATACGGTGCAATACTGTCAGTTATGTCACTAGGAGCCAGCGCGGCTCCGATGACTTGGGTGCTTCAGGATGTAACCTTCGCATCTGCCGAGGTTTTGGGTGCCGGTCCTTTTGGTGGTGTGGCGTCAGGGTCTTTTACTTATGACGCAGTTGGCAACATCTACTCAAACGTTAACATTACGACCACCGGAACAGGGATATGGGGTACTGACAACTGCGGTGATACGGTTTTGTGCGGCCCCTATGTCAGGGCGACTAATTTTTACGCACCATCAACTGCTCTTTCTTTGCAAGTAACGCCTACTTTGACGGATCCTGCTAACGCTGCTGGGTATTACGGCGTTTCGCTGCAGTTTATGACTGCCCTCACTAATGCTGGCGGCACAATTCTGCTGAATACGGCTGGCGGTTCTGATGGAGAAGGTGTGTGCAAAAACGCTGACTGTTTGCCCAGCGGAGCTGCTGGCGTCACTGCCTTCAGGGGTTTTTCAGGGGGTTCTGTGTCTGCTGTGCCGATCCCTGCAACGTCATGGCTGATCGGTTCAGTTCTGCTTGGTCTTGTCGCGATCAGGCGTAGAAAAGCTTAACAAGCACCAGACAGTCGGGAGGCCCCACACGATGGGGCCTTTTTTTGTCCGACATTTGAGGGTGCGATGTCCGGTTGCAGTGACCCTCATCAACGGTCTATTGTAGTCGGTGTAAAAAAGCTGCGGGATCGAACGCACACCATCTGCCGTGTCTTCGACAACATTGAGATAATCTGCGCCCTGCGAAACGCATACCGCTTACAATCGACCCTGTTCCAAACCGGATGTATTTTTTTGCTGATGAATAAAATGAAATGAAACGGGCAAGAACTTGAAGTCGACGGACACAAGTTTTTGGCTGCGATGTTCACTAGTGCTAAATCCAAGCTAGGGCAGCTGGTAATGTGGAAAGACCGCCCGCTGGTCGAGGCTCTTGCGGCTATACTTGACGAGGTGCAACCAGAGAGAATCTTTGAAATTGGTATCGCACATGGTGGAAGCACTGGTTTCATTGGCGCTTATGCTCATCCCAAGAAATTGGCCGCAATAGACTATTCTCCTGAGCCGGTAGAGGCACTCACGTGGTTCATTAAAGAGGAAGGACTTGAAGAGAATATTTTTCCGATCTATGGAGTGGACCAAGGCGATAAGCGTCGGGTTCGGAAAGTAGCGGCGGAAGTTTTTGCAGGTGAACCTCTGGACCTTGTGCTTGACGATGCTTCGCACCGGCTTGACAAGACTCGCCAATCTTTTGAAACGCTCTTTCCACTTCTGCGACCTGGTGGCGTATATGTCATCGAGGATTGGCAGTGGGGTCTAAAACCTCTCCCTCCCGAAGTTCGGGCGGAAAACCCGAGTAAATGGTCATTCTTTCCCACGGGCCAATCTCTAGCGCTTCTGTCGATGGAGCTGGTCATGGCTTCAGCAAAGGGTGGTGTCATCGAATCGATCTCAATCGATCGCTACTTCGTGAAAGTTGTACGTGGACCAGGAGAGCTCAGTGATAGCTTCCGATTGGAAGACCTCTATCCACCAGAGGCCAAAGAATTATTAGGCTCCCACGCGATCCTCAAGAACGATCCAGTGGAGAATACAATAATTGCTTCCAATCGCGGGATCACGCTCGATCAGGGGCGAAAATAACACGAGGATTCGATGCAATTCTGGACGGTGATCAGATATCGCCGAATTGATAGCTCACCTGCAGGAAGGCGCCGCGCGGCAGCCCAACGAAATAGCGGTACTCACCGAAGCCATAGTCCGCGCGCTCGGCATATTCCTCATCCAGCAGATTGGTCACACGCAGGCCGGCCGACCAGCGCGGGGTCAGGTCGCTGGTGATGCGCAGATTGAGCAGGGAATGCCCTTCGTACTCGTGCTCATTGGCGGGTTCCAGAAAATACGAATCCATGTAGACCCACTCCAGCTCGGCGCGGCTGTTGCGTTTAACGAGCGCAGAAAAATCCCAACTGACGCGAGCGCTGCCAAAGACTCTGGGGGAGGTGTCGATGTCGTTTCCCTTGATATCGCCGTTGCTACCAAGCAGTTCAACACGGTTACCATAGTTGTGGTTTGCGTAGTTGGCATCAACGCCGACTGACCACTGATCGTTAAAGTGATGGTCCACGCTCATCTCCGCCCCATAGTGCCGCGTCTGCGCGCCACTGATGTTCTGCCGATTGGCGTCCTGAAAAATCACATCGTCCTTGTGCATGTAATATACAGCGACGTCGTAGCGCGTGGTTTGTTGCCAATAGCCACGCAACCCGAGTTCTATGTTATCGATTTTTTCCGAATCAAGATCGGCGCTCTGTTGTCCGGATTGCAGCCGGTAGAGCTCGGTCGCTTCCGGCGCTCGAAAGCCTTGTGCAAGGCGCAGATAGGCGATGTTGTTTGGCGTGAAACTGTAGCTGACACCGGTGTTGAGCGACCAATTAGTGAAACTGTCCTGCCGGTCTGCGGGCCTGAAGAATCTGCAGTTAGTGGCGGTGGGCCCACAGGCGTCGCCATCACCGGTTTGATTGTCGTAATCGTAGTTGGTGTACTCAACACGAATCCCTGCATCTAATTCCCACGGCGAGTCATACTGCGTGCGCACCTGGCTGTAAAGCGCGGCCATTGTCGCGTTCACCTGGTAATCGTAGTGCACACCGGCGGGCTGATTAGGGCTGAAATCGTCGTCTTGCGTTTCCTTCAGGGTAGCGTCGGTATATTCCATGTCGATTCCGTTAACCCAGCGCAGCGATGCTGCGTCGGTGTGCACGCTGGTGCGCAGGCCGAGGCTATTGTGCGCATTCTCTTCAACAGGCTGCCAGGCCAAAAAGTGCTGCAGGAACTCCATGTCATTGGCGCGCACATAGGGCGTAATAGTCAGCGTATTGGTGTCATTCAGGGCTAGGCTGGCGGCGCTGTAGAGGCGCAGCGACCAAGCATCCCTGAATGCATCGGGGTTAGGGTTGCTCTTCCTCAAGTCAGTGTCTGTATAGGCCTGAAAACCTGCGATAAATCCTGCGGTATCCTGGTTCAGGTTGGCCCCATCAAGCACAGTGCGAAACTGCCAGTCCTGCCCCGTGTAGTCATGTCTGACAATGGCTTTTTGTTGTTCGTAGCCCGAGCTGTCCTGATAGCCACCGTTGCTACTGACGTTCGTGCTGAGGCTGAAGCCGTGCTGTCCGGCGGTGTCGCTGTAACGGTACTGTCCCCGGTAGTATTCGTCTGGCCCCGCTTCAACGGCCAGCCAGTTATCGAGTCGTGCGCTGGGCGCAGCACTGATGACGTTGATGACACCATGCATTGCGTTGGAGCCGTACAAAGCCGTCGCCGGGCCACGAATGACTTCAATACGGCCGGCCTGCTCAAAATTCGAATCAAATAGCTGGTTTACATTGCAGAAACCCGGTGCGCGCAGGCTGATGCCGTCGGCAGCAGAAAAGAAAGCGCCGCAGCTGCCGCTGCCGGTCAGGACGGGCGAGCGCAAAGCAATGATGCTTTCCTGGCCATTACCGCGACTGATCCAGGCACCTGGCACGCGTTGCATGATCTCATTAATGTGCACGGGATCGACCAGCGCCAGTGTTGCACTGTTCACCGTTGACCACGCCATAGGACGCGTTAGCGCTGTTTCCTGTACACGGCTTGCGGTTACCAGAATATCTTCCTCAACCGGCTCGCCAAAACCCGGGAGCGCCGCAGTTATCATGCATAAGGCGAAGACTGGACGGCAGAATCTTGGATTACGAAAAAGCATCTCGGGCGCTCAGGACAAAAATGAAACGCGATTATTGTAGCCTATTGAATCCCTGCATCCCAATGCACGGAGCCAGTTCGGCAAGGACTGCGCCATAGCATTTATGCAGTACTGGGCGGATGAAAAAATTTGGGTATACTCTCTCAGCCGCAGCGGCGCGACTGTCCGCTGCGTAATCTCCGCTAACCAGAGAACAAGACATGTCGATCAAACCAATGCTAATAGTGGCCCTTTTGATTTGGCTAGGCGGCTGTGCCCAGCTTGATGAATGGACCTCCACCACGCCCAAAAGTGAGCAGGCAGCTGTCGCAACTGGCGAGCCGATAGACGCCGCTGCAGTGTATGTGAGTCAGGATCCGCCACCCGACGTGGCAGGTTTCAGGAGCATTTATATCGCGCCTGCCAATCTCGCCAATATGCAGGTTATTCAGCCCGAGGGAGCGCCCGCCGACGGCGAGTGGTGGGTAACAGATGAGGAGGCGGACATTTTGCAACGCATGATCGCGTATGAGTTTTCGGTTGCGTTGACGTATCAGTCAGATTTCATCACTGTCACTAACGCCAGCGGCGCGCAATTGGTGCTCAATACGGCAGTGGTGGCTGTGCATCCTAATGAAACTCGGTCCTCGGTCGCCAAAGGTGCTAGGCCCAGTGGCTCGATTACCGTCAGTATCGCGGTGGTAAACGGCGCCACAGGGAAGGTGCTGGCGCGGATTGTGGATACTCGCTCCAGTGAAGACGTCTGGGCGTTCAACGAGGTGACCAGTGACGATCCGGCGGTGAGCGCGATTTTTCAAAGCCTGGGCGGCGATATTCGTCGAGGCATTCTAACGTTGCAAGGTCGACCAGACCCGGCGATGAGTCAGCTGCTGCGTTGATGTCCCTGGCGACAGCTCAGTGTTGCCCGTCGGAATGTTATCTCAGCCGGCAGCGATAATATTGGGATTCGTCTCTGCGCTACTGGGGCCTTCTTTGTTGCGCACGGCGTCGGCGATTCGAAACATCGGCACCTTTAGCATCTCGACGAGTTCGTCGCTCGCGTCTATTTGCGTCAACGCCTTGTTCATACAGATTAACCACTGGTCGCGCTCGGCAGGGCCGATGTGGTAATGCTGATGTGGCGTTGTCATACAGACCGTGCCGTACTTGGCCGCGTATACAGGGGGGCCCCCCATCCATCCGATGAGATACTCCGCCAGCTTGAGCTTCATAGGTGCCAGGTCAGCGGCGTGCATGGCGCGAACGCCTGCTGCGTCAGGCAGGGTACCCATGTTGTCGTAAAAGGCGTTGCTCAGGCGTTTGATGCCTTCTTCACCCAAAATCTGATAGGGAGTTTGCGGTGTCTCACTCATGTCGTTTGCTTTTCTCCTTGATGGGTTCTGCTACCACTACAATACCGCGTAGTATAATGGCTGGTCGTGGGCGATTGTAAGCCCGAGTCTAACTGGGATAGGCTGGCCCACCCTGGCAGGCCGAGCGTATAAGGCACCTCATGAATGATAGTAGCGGTACATTTTCGTTCAGCGGGAGGGTCCGCAGCGGCATGCACGCGCTGGCCGGTATTCTCGAAATGCTGAAAAGCCAGCACAATGCCCGGGTGCATCTGCTGGCTACTGTTTGTGTGATCGCAACAGGTTTGTTGTTTGGTGTGAGTCTTGTGGAATGGTGTCTCCTGATTCTTGTCATGATGGCAGTATGGGTTGCGGAAGCACTCAATACGGCGTTTGAACTGCTGTGCGATGTGGCATCCCCGGAGTTTCACCCCGTGGTTAAAAAGTCCAAGGATGTCGCAGCGGGTGCCGTGTTGTTGAGTGCGCTGGGCGCGGTGTCGGTTGGCATCATAATATTTTTGCCTTACTTGCTAGAATATCTATAACAGGCTGTATCTGCTCCCGAACATCATCGGGCTGCAGGCTGGTTTCGCGTGGTGTAGCCTCGCCGGCCCCAAGACCCAGCGAGTAGCCATTGCAGCAGTCACTAATGCCGAGTGCCACCTCTGGTCTTGCCGGAGCAAGGCGTCTTTGCGATCTGTGCGTTCGGGGGTGTCAGGCAGCACGTCGTCTGCTAGACTTTTATTCTTTTCTGAGTCGCGCTGTGGCACACGCAGTTCCCAAGGTCACCTCAAGCACAATAGTATGGAATTAACTCTATGAGTTCCGACAGGACTGGCCTTGCCGACAAGGTATTGGCCGTGAACGACGATTTACCGATACGTACGCATAAGCCCGTGCATAGCGGTAAAGTGCGCTCGATTTACTGGCTGACCCCCGATGACAGCGCGCGCCTGATTGCTGAGCGTGGCTATGACGTAGCGCCCACTGCACCGTTGGCTATTATGGTGATTTCGGATCGCATCTCCGCTTTCGATTGCATCTGGCATGCAGAGGGTGGCTTGCATGGCGTGCCCGGCAAGGGCGCAGCTCTGAATGCTATCTCGAATCATTGGTTCCGGCTGTTTCGAGAGCGGGGCTTGGCGGACAGCCATATTCTGGAAATCCCGCACCCGCTGGTCTGGATCGTGCAGAAGGCGCGGCCGGTGATGATTGAGGCGATTGCCCGTCAGTACATTACGGGTTCGATGTGGCGCGCGTATGAGAAGGGTGAGCGCGAGTTTTGTGGCATCAGGATTCCGGATGGGTTGCAACGCGATCAGAAGCTGTCCAGATTACTGATCACCCCGTCGAGCAAAGGTATTCTTGAGGGCATTCCGGGCGTGCCCGCCGCCGATGATGTCAATCTTACGCGCAATGATCTGGAAAAGAATTTCGCCGCGTTTAACTTTCGCACGCCGCAGGACATTGCTCGCTATGAGACACTGCTTCGGGAGGGCTTTGATGTGATCAGCGCGGAACTGGCCAAACTGGATCAGGTTTTCGTCGATACCAAGTTTGAGTTTGGCTACGTCACTGACAAGGCTGGTAACGAGAAGCTCATTTATATGGATGAAGTCGGCACGCCCGATTCCTCACGCATTTGGGATGGCGCCGCGCAGCGAACGGGCAGGGTCGTAGAAAACTCCAAGGAAGATTTCCGGCAGTTGCTCCTCAAGTATTTTCCCGACCCGGATATTCTGCTTAACAAGAACCGCATGCCAGAGCGCCAGGCGCTGGCCCGTGACAACGCACTGCCCACTGAGGTTCTGATGACGGTGTCGAAGACGTATGTTGGAATCGCAGAAAAAATTGTCGGGCGACCCCTGCAGCTATCGGACAATCCCAAAGATGAGATTATTGAAGTGCTGCGCAGCCAGTTTGCCCTGGTTGACTGAGTCCAGCTTTGCTTACTGACGCGTGGTTTTACTTCGCCAGTGTGCCGGCGGTCTTACTGTATGGCATCGCCAAAGGCGGCTTCGGTGGCGCTATCGCGGTCATCTCCGTTCCCATGATGGCGCTGGTGATGCCGCCGACGCAGGCCGCGGCCATTCTTCTGCCGATTCTGGTGGTAATGGATCTGCTGGTGGTGAAGACCTACTGGGGCGTTTTTGATCGTCGCGCGTTACTGGTCTTGCTGCCGGGTGGCATGGTCGGGTTAGGGTTGGGGTATTACTCCGCTGAAGCGATGAACGAGCATTATATGCGGATATTGATTGGCGCTCTTTCTCTTGCGTTCGGTGCGCAGATGTTATCGGGGCTCAAAGGGTTTTCCAGTACGGAGAACCATGTTGTAAGCGGCAGTTTTTTCGGCGCTCTGGCGGGGTTTACCAGTTTCAGTATTCATGCGGGAGGTCCGCCGCTGACCATGTACTTGATGCCCAAGCAGTTGGCGCCACTGCTGTTTGCCGGCACCGCCGGTATCTTCTTTGCCGTCGTCAATCTCGTGAAGTTAGTGCCGTACTACGCGCTTGGGCAGTTCACCACGGTCAACCTGCTGTATTCGCTGGTGTTGGTGCCGCTTGCGCCACTGGGCGTGAAATTCGGTCACTATCTGGTAAAGCGTTCTCCCCCCACGTTTTACTATCAGGTGGTGAGCGTTTGTCTGGTGGTGGTGGGGGCGAAATTATTATGGGACGGCGCCAGCGCGCTGTAGAACCCGAGATGGGAGATAAACCTTGAACACTATTCTGTTTGAAAAACGTGGGCCACAGGCGTGGATTACACTCAATCGACCGGCCGCCAACAATCGGATAAATGGCGAGATGTTTGTCGAACTCGCCGATGCCTGGCAGGAAGTGCGTGACGACGATGCGATAAGGGTTGCCGTGATAACGGCTGCCGGGGAAATCGATTTTTGTTGTGGCGGCGATTTGTCAGAAGTGATTCCCCTGTGGACGGGCGCACGCGAGGCCCAGACGCCTGCCGAAGAGCGACTTCTGGCCGACCCCATGATCGTCGACAGCATCATGCTCAAGGGCGAGCCACTGTATAAACCTGTGATCGCAGCGATTAACGGTCGGGCACTCGGCGGTGGTACTGAGCTATTGCAAGCAACCGATATTCGCATTGCCGCCGAGCATGCTCAGTTTGCACTGCCTGAACCCAAAGTCGGTGTCGTGCCTGGTGCCGGCTCTATGGTGAGGCTGGCGCGGCAACTGCCCTGGGCGCATGCGATGAAAATTCTGCTCGGGGGTGAACCGGTCTCTGCCAGTGAGGCGCTGGCAATGGGACTGGTGTCCGAGGTTGTACCACTGGCGCAACTGCAGTCGCGCGCAGAGCATTATGCGCACAACGTGTGTCGTCAGGCACCTTTGGCTTTGCAGGCGATTAAACGCACGGCGCTGGAAACCCATACGCTGCCATGGGCGGACGCCTTCAAGTATGAGATGGAACAGGCGGGCAGTGTGATGATGAGCAAAGATGCTCGGGAGGGACCCCGTGCGTTTAGGGAGAAACGGCCGCCGGCGTTTCTCGGTGAGTAATTTCCACTCCCTCGCGCCGGAATTCGAAAAAAAACCCTGGCCGCCTATCGGTAGTTTGAACCTATCGGTAGTTTGAATAGCAATAGCAGCTCAGGTATAAGCTGTTGACGGAGGATGTCCGCAATGAACATTGTAAAACTGACCGACCGCGTTAGTGTTAGCGCACAGATCACGCCACAAGATGTCGCTGAAATAGCGGCAGCCGGATACAAGGTGCTTATCAACAACCGCCCCGACGGCGAAGAGGCTGGTCAGCCCGGCAGCGCAGAGATTGCAGCTGCAGCAGAGGCGGCGGGATTGGACTATCACTATATGCCGGTGACAGCAGGCAGTTTCCCCGGTCCCGATTTCGACGCTATGACAGATGTTCTTAATGACGAGGACCACCCAGTGCTGGCGTTCTGTCGCACTGGAACCCGCTCCACTAATGTATGGGTCGCAGGGCGAGAGGACGCAGCGCTTGAGCAAGCAATAGCAGTGGCCAGACGACTCAGTTGCGATCTGGGCATGGCGTTCAGGTTTTTGGGACGCTAGGAGCTTATCGGAATCATGATGCTGCGATCGCGGCGACTTTTGTTTCACTACTGGAAAGCGTATGTCTGAAATCCCCGAAGCGCGACCTGCCAGTACTGTCGTGTTGTTGCGCGACACACCGCAAGGACTTGAAACCCTGATGCTGAGGCGCAACAAAGCGTTGGCCTTTGCCGGCGGCGCTTGGGTGTTCCCCGGCGGTGCGCTCGAGCCACAAGACATGGAGGCCGCAGGCGGTGACGAGATTGCCGCCTCGCGTATCGCTGCAGCGCGCGAAGCGCAGGAAGAGTCCGGCTTGTTACCGCATCTGGAAGATATGGTTCTACTCAGTCATTGGACGACCCCTGTCGGTGAGCCTCGGCGATTCTCCACGTGGATCTATGCGGCGCCATTGGCCGCTGACGTCGAGGTGGTTATCGACGGTAGTGAGATACACGATTCGAAATGGATGGGTGTGAAAGAGGCGGCGACTGAGCACGAAGCGGGCAGGTTGAACATGTTGCCGCCGACCTACTTTACACTGCAGAAGCTTGCATTTTACGACACCGTGGAGCAGATGGTGAAGACGGAACGGCACTCGCCGGTGCCGGAGGTGTTTCCGGTGTTCGCCAGTGATGGCGATCAGGTATTGGTCATATTCCGTGGCGATGCCGGTTATGAGAGCGCAGACGGATCATTACAGGGCCCGAGACATCGCGCTGTGCTCCGCGACGCTTGCTGGCAATACTATTATAACGATGTCGACCCCGATTATCCGCCCCTCATCCCACAGCTGGTCTAAACGCAATTATGTCAACCAATGCCAAACCACTTTGGGATATTCCCACACGCCTATTTCACTGGGCTATTGTCTGCGCTCTCCCGCTGGCGTGGTGGTCTGCAGAGGAGCAGCGCTTTAATCTGCACCAGTGGGTTGGCTATACCATATTGGTGCTTGTGATCAGCCGGGTGGTGTGGGGCTTTGTAGGCAGTCGTCATTCACGCTTTAGCGATTTTCTCGCCGGCCCTGGCAAGATTTTCGCATATCTGCGCGGACGGGGAGAACCGGTTGTCGGGCACAATCCGCTGGGTGGCTGGTCGGTTATGGTGCTGCTCACCCTGTTGTTACTGCAGGCTGTTAGCGGTCTCTTTAACAGCGACGATATATTTTTTTCCGGCCCACTGCACTACTGGGCGCGTACCGAATTTCGCGACGCGATGGGTGTTGTCCATGATGTCGTGTTCAACGCACTGCTGGCGTTCGTTACTCTGCACATTTTGGCCGTGTTGTATCACCAGTTTCGTTTCAAGGAGAAACTGATACAGGCGATGGTGCGTGGCAGTGCAGCGGGTCGCGAAGGTATTGAGCGCCCCAGGGGCTGGTGGTGGGCCCTGTTCATCGCAGCCCTGGCTGCGCTGGCATTGTGGTGGGGTTTGGCCCAGGCGCCTCAGCCACCGCCGCTGAATTGGTGAAGTGCTGACCACAGTGCCGCAGTTGAGTTCGCGCTGGCGGACATTGACGGTGACATCGACACGGGTGATTTGATACTGCTGCAGCAGGTGCTGATGAGTGAATCGACGCCCTGAGGCCAGGCTTGCTGCTGCTATTTTGCTTCAACCACTTAAGGCTCATGGTATCCTTCGGCCTCGGATATGATCCGCCGATGGGTTGAATAGAATGATTACAGGTAGTTGTCTCTGTGGCGCTGTGGAATTTGGCGTCAGTGAATTCAGTTCTGCTATTTTCAAGTGCCACTGCTCCAAGTGTCGCAAAGCGTTCGGCGGAGCATCCAGCGCTGCGGCGCTGGCGGCACTGGACACGTTCTCTTGGGAACGTGGGGAGGAGGGCGTCCGGGAGTTTCAGTCACCGAGCGGGTTCAAGCGCCGCTTTTGCCCCGATTGCGGTTCCATCGTGCCGCAGTTTCTTGCCGACTATCAGTTGTACTGGGTGCCTGTAGGATTGCTGAATGACGATCCCGGGATTCGGCTAAAACAACATATCCACGTAAATTCCAAGGCGGCCTGGGAAGTGCTGGATGTGGAGACGCGGTGTCATGGAGAGGGGTTTGGTTCGCCCTGAGCTCACACAGAGCTAAGTGGCGAGCATCAGCGGAAGCACGCCGCCAGCAAAGGCCAACAGCGCTCCAGCCTCACCTCAGTACAAATAGTCTTTGGACTTGTAATCGTCATGACACGCTTTACACGCCTGCCCGGTAGCGCCGACCGCTTTAGCAATTGCCTTGCGATCCGTGCCTTGATTGGCAACCGTCTGCAGTGCAGCCACGGCGGTATTCAAATCATCCATCTTCGCCTGAAAATCTGCCTTGTCTTCCCAGATATCTGGTTTGGCTCGCGTAGTGCCCTTGTCGGAGCCGTCTGAGAACCCGCGCATGACGTCCAGCGTGGTGAGGGCCGCCAGTTGGTCGGCATAGCTCGCCATTTGATCTTCCTGCCATGGTATCTCACCCTTCACCATGCCCACCATCGGGCCAAAGTTTGCGCTGATCAGGGCAAACCATGATTGGCGGTAGGATTGTTGCGGTTCCTTGTCATCGAAATGGGAAATCGCCAGTGGCGAGAGTGCCAAACCTCCGATGAGGGCGATTATCAGAAGGCTGTTGCGCTGGGGTGCTTGCATGCCGGATTCCTTGGTGTGAGTTGCTTTATCTGCATGAGTGCAGTTTCCGTACAGTGTATTAACCGCGTAGCGGGCCTGACAAGCAGATTTTTTCACTGTCTGGGCCCAGCAACCGCAAATTACGACCAATTTCTTAAACCTTCGACTGCTTACAGATATTCAAGGGCTGTTTTGCCCGCAGATTACGCTACCATGTCGATATCATTCAGGGAGTTGGTGCAATGGCTGCAGAGCAGAAGTGGGATTACAGTTTCGATGTGGTGGTCGTCGGGTCCGGCAATGGCGGCATGACTGCGGCGCTGTGCAGCTATGAGATGGGCAACAAGGATGTCGTGGTCATCGAAAAATCCAACCTCTATGGCGGCACTAGCTCTATTTCTGGTGGTGGCGTATGGATACCGTGCAACCGCTACGCCAACGCTGCCGGTGCTGGCGACTCTCTAGAGAGTGCCAGAATGTACCTGCGACAATTGATTACGGAAGAGGAGGTGCCGGACTACCAGCTAGACGCTTACCTTGAGAACGGCCCCAAAATGGTCGATTTTCTGCATCAACGTACGCGCATGCGTTATGTGACCCTTGAACACTATCCTGACTATTACACAAATCTTGAGGGTGCCATGCACGGCCACCGTTCGATGGAGCCAGAAACCTTCAGTGCGGACGAACTGGGCGAGGAGTGGCGGCACCTGCGGCGCACGCATCCGATGATGCACCTCGGCGGTTTGATCGGCTTTACGCAGGTAGAAGCGGGGCTACTGATTGGCCAGCAGCCCGGCTGGTGGAAAACGGCACTGAAGCTGGTTGCGGATTACCTGCTGGATATTCGCTGGCGGCTGAAAGACAAATTTCATCGCCGACTCGCTACGGGTTGTGCGGGTATCGCCCGATTGCGCGCGTCCATGCAGGATCGGGACATGCCCCTTTGGCTCAATACTGCAATGACGAAAGTGGTGGATGTCGATGGCAAGGTGGTTGGGGTCGAAGTGATTCGCAACGGCAAGCCGCTGCGCATTCAGGCGCGCAAAGCCGTCGTGCTGGCAGCTGGCGGGTTTGAACACAACCAGGAAATGCGTGAGCAGTACCTGCCGCAACCCACCGATCATCGCTGGAGTGCTGGCACGCGCGACAATACCGGCGACGCTATCCGCGAGGGTATTCGGCTCGGCGCCAAAATGCACCGCATGAACGAGGCCTGGTGGTGTAATACGATTTCGGTGCCCGGAGAGGAGATTCCGCGCCTCAGTATCATGGAAAAATCCTATCCCGGTTCCATCATGGTGAACCCGGCCGGCCAGCGTTTCAGCAACGAATCACAAAATTACATGGCCTTCCAGCAGGAGACGTTCGCCAAACACACCGAGGAGAACCCGCTAAACCCCAGCTGGCAGATATTCGATGCCAACTTCCGCGCGACGTATTTTGTCGGCCCGCTCTACAACAGCAAATTTTTGCCGGACTGGGCTGTGCCCAAACGCTATGAGGAAGAGGGCTTCTTTGCCAAAGCGGATACCATTGCCGAGTTGGCGCGCAAAATCAATGTCGATGCGGCCGGGCTGGAAGACACCGTGCACAAGATGAATGAGTATGCGCGTAACGGTGAGGACCCCGATTGTCATCGCGGCGAGTCTGCGTACGATCGCTACTACGGCGACCCCCGTGTCACGCCCAACCCTTGCCTTGGGCCCATCAATAAGCCGCCGTACTACGCCATGAAAGTCGATCCGGGTGATTTTGGCACGCAGGGCGGCATGGTGATCAATGCTGACGCGCAGGTCCTCCACGAAGATGGCACCGTCATCAGTGGTCTCTATGCCATCGGCAACTGCAGTGCGCCCACCTTACCCTGCTATCCAGGGCCGGGGTCAACATTGGGCCCGGCTATGACCTTTGCTTATCAGGCGGCGAAGTCGATCACCGGGTATCGGGAGTAAGCTAGAATTGCTCTTGCTGCCCCAGCAGCGTTTGAGTCACAGTAACCCTCATGCGGGCACGTGTTCCAGGACTACGCTTGGATTAGCTCTTTCTTAAGTTGCTAGACCGGCGCCACCACGTGCCGGCTTAAAGCAAAGTTCACTGAGTTGGTACAAAATCACAACAAACCCCATCGCTAGCCATATTTGATGTAAACAACTCTGTTCTGGTCTTAGAATACTCATTCCTGCACTGGGGATATCGTCATGACCAAAACGCCTCTCACTCGCGAAGAACTGGAAGCGCACTGGATGCCATACACTGGCAACCGGCAGTTCAAGCGTGACCCCCGCATTATCGTCGCCGCCGAGGGCGTTCACTTTATTGACGATAAGGGTCGCAGGATTCTCGACAGCCTTTCTGGTTTGTGGTGTTGTGGCGCCGGGCACAACCGTCCTGAAATCCGTGAGGCTGTGCATGCACAGATGAAGGTGCTCGACTACGCCCCCGCATTTCAGTACGGTCATCCCGGTGCGTTTGAGCTTGCCAATACGGTCAAGTCCCTGACGCCCGAGGGCCTGGATTATGTGTTCTTTACCAACTCCGGTTCTGAGTGTGCTGATACCGCATTGAAAATGGCGCGCGCCTATTGGCGGCAGAAAGGGCAGCCGGCAAAAACTAAACTCATTGGGCGCATGAGGGGTTATCACGGGGTCAATTTTGGCGGCATTTCTGTCGGCGGTATTGGTGCCAACCGTAAGCTCTTTGGCCAGCCGGTTGATGCTGATCATCTTTGTCACACGCTCCTGCCAGAGAACGTGTTCAGTCGCGGTATGCCTGCCAAGGGTTGGCAGCTGGCCGATGAGTTGCTGGAGTTAATTGCACTGCATGACGCCTCAAATATTGCGGCGGTCATCGTCGAGCCGATGGTCGGCTCCGGTGGCGTGATTCCGCCGCCGGTGGGCTATTTGCAACGCTTACGCGATATTTGTACGGCTAATGACATCCTGTTGATTTTCGATGAGGTGATCACGGGTCTGGGCCGTTTAGGAGGGTTAAGCGGGGCAGCGGTGTTCGGGGTGGTGCCGGATATCATGACGCTGGCAAAACAGCTGACTAATGGTGCTATTCCATTGGGTGCGGTGGTCGCAAAAGGCCATATCTACCAGACCTTCATGGATAAGGGTGGTCCCGATTACATGATTGAATTTCCGCATGGTTATACCTACTCCGCACATCCCGTTGCGTGTGCTGCTGCGATTGCCGCACTTGAGCTGCTGCAACGCGAGGAGCTACCACAACGGGTAGCGAAAATGGCCCCGTACTTTGAGGACGCTTTGCATCAGCTGCAGGATTCGCCATATGTGACAGACATCCGCAATTTCGGTTTTGCCGGCGCCGTGCAACTGCAGCCGTATCCGAACGAGCCGGCGCGGCGGCCTTTTGAAGTGGCTATGCGCATGTGGGAGAAGGGGTTCTATTTGCGATATGGCGGAGATGTGGTGTCACTGGGTTTGCCCTTTGTTATGGAGACGACGCACATTGATAGTCTGTTGTCAGCCCTCAGTGAGACGCTGGTTGAGCTGGCCTGAGCGTCTTGGGTATTCGGAAGATGACTCGCGCTCTGTTACAAGTCCGCAAGCCTTGATGGCCATTGCCATTGCTTTTGCTTTTACCACTGCACTGAAGCAACCTGCCCTTGACTGACGCTCTGGCGCTTTTCTACGCTGCTCTGGCGGTATCGCTGCCTGCCTTTACGTGGGTGGTGCTCGGCGTAATACTCAAAAGTAGCGGCCTGCTGTCGCAGTCGCTGAACGACATTCTTTCGCGTTTTGCCTTCACTTATGGTCTGCCGTTGATGCTTTTTGCGGGTGCGGCGCAGGTGGACTATTCAGGCGTAGGTGACGCGCTCTACTTACTGGCGGGCGTGCTGGCGACATTTTTAACCGTCATACTGAGTTGGTATTACTCGCGTTGGCGCGGCCACCCGCTGCAGTACCGCGGGATTTTTGTGCAGTCAGCGTTTCGTTCCAATCTCGCCATTCTCGGTGTTGCACTGACCTATTCAGCGTATGGCGAACGTGGCCCGGTGATGGCCGCGCTGCCGGTAGCGCTGATGACCGTGCTCTACAATATCCTCGCCGTGTTGGTGCTGAACGCCACGCTGGGTTCCAGTACCACAGCGCGTAGTGTCATTATGGGTATTGTCCGCAACCCGCTGATCATCGGCATTGCCGCTGGTATCGTTCTGTCGATCTCGGGATTGCCGATACCGAAAGCGCTGCCCACTCTCGGATCGGGCCTGTCCGCGTTCTTCCTGCCCTTGGTGCTGGTGTGTATTGGCGCTTCGATGAATCTGTCGCACTTGTACAAAGCGGGTATATTTACTTGGGAGTCTAGCCTCTGGCGCTTGTGTGTTGCGCCGCTGGTGGGGGTGCTGCTGGCCTGGTCGATTGGCGTACGCGATGAACAACTGGGCGTGATGTTTCTGTTGCTGGCCGCTCCGGTCGCTGCATCCAGTCACGTCATGGTGGTGGCGGCGCGCGGGGACGGTACGCTGGCAGCCAACATTGTGGTGCTCACAACGCTATTATCGTTAGTCACAATCACTTTAGGATTCTTTATGTTGTCGATGCTTTCACTCGTCGGCCAGACGGGTTGATCACCGGGCCAGGCGTGAGGTGTGTGCATAATCGCTAAAAAGGCGCAAAACCACCATTAGAGGGCGATCTGATGCCTTTTTTTGGTGCAATTTTGCGGCGTATACTCGGTAAAATTATTGTACAAACAGCCTTTTGTGTTTTGGCGCATTTCTTGCTCAAAATGTTAGGTATGCACTCCGGTGCGCCCGATATGTGTCAGGCGTGTCGGCTCTTAAGGTCGGATTTTTCAGCGAAAGGAACATCGTATGAGCAGCAACGCGGCACGTCTTCAAGCCATTCAGAGTATCAGCAATCGCCAACCGGTTGCGGTCACGATGCCAGACGCTCTGGGTGACATTTGGGCGCAGGACGTCTTTAACCTCGCGGCCATGGAATCGGCACTCTCCAAATCAGCCTTTAAGGCGATGAAAAATACCGTGCAGTCTGGCGCGCCGCTGGACCCGGCGACGGCAGATGTCGTTGCCGCCGCGATGAAGGCGTGGGCGATCAGTAAAGGGGTTAAGTTCTTTTCCCACATTTTTTATCCCATGACTAACATCACGGCCGAGAAACATGATGGTTTTATTATTCCTAACTCAGATGGCGGCGCGATCACCGAATTCACCGGTAGCCTGCTAAAAAAAGGCGAGCCCGACGGCTCATCGTTTCCTAACGGGAGCCTGCGCATGACCAGTGCGGCGCGCGGTTACACCGCATGGGACCCCACTAGTCCTGCCTATATCATGCACACAGATAACGGGGCCACACTGATGATTCCGAGTGTGTTCATGTCGTGGACGGGCGAGGCGCTGGACAAAAAGATTCCGCTGTTGCGTTCCAACGCGGCCATGAATAAGGCTGCCAAGAAGGTCATCGCCCTGATGGGAGAAACCGACATAGCGCCACTCAACTCCAGCTGCGGCGCGGAGCAGGAGTACTTTTTGATCGATGCTCATTTCGCCAACCTGCGCCCTGATTTGCTGCTAGCGGGTCGCACGCTATTCGGCGCCGCTCCGGCGAAAGGGCAGCAGTTTGACGATCACTACTTTGGTGCAATTCCAGCGCGTGTGCAGGTCTTTATGCAGGACTACGAAGATCAACTCTACAAGTTGGGTATTCCGGCAAAAACGCATCACAACGAGGTGGCGCCCGGACAGTTTGAAATCGCGCCTTATTATGAAGCAGCGAACGTCGCGGCCGATCATCAGCAGTTGATGATGACGCTGATGAAGAGCACGGCGAAGAAACACGGCTTTGTCTGTCTGCTGCACGAGAAGCCATTTGCAGGGATCAACGGTTCCGGCAAACACGTGAACTGGTCAGTCGGAAATTCAACTCAGGGCAATCTGCTGGATCCGGGCAGCACCCCGCATGAAAACCTGTTGTTCCTGCTTTTCTGTGGCGCAGTGATTCGCGGTGTACACCTTTACGGCCCGCTGCTGCGCGCCGTTATAGCGTCGGCCTCAAATGATCATCGACTGGGCGCCAACGAAGCGCCGCCGGCGATTTTGTCGGTGTATCTGGGTGACCAGCTGGAAAAAGTCTTTATGGATATCAAGGCGGGAAATCTCAAGCCCTCGACAATGGGTGGCGAAATGGACCTTGGTTTGTCGCAAATCCTGAAGTTTGACCGAGATCCGGGTGACCGCAATCGCACCTCTCCCTTTGCTTTTACTGGCAACCGTTTTGAGTTTCGTGCTGTTGGCTCCTCACAGTCTGTATCCGGCCCGCTCGTTGCAATGAACACCATGCTGGCTGATTCACTCGATTGGATGGCGGGCAAACTGGAAGCGGAGCTTGCCCGTGGCAGCGACACGACCGCTGCGGTTATCGCGGTACTGCAGGAATTGATGCAGGAACACGGTAACGTGATATTTGGCGGCAACGGCTACTCCCCTGAGTGGCACAAGATGGCGGTTGAAGAGCGTGGGTTAAAGAACTTGCCCACTGCAGCAGACGCGCTTCCCGTGCTACAGGAGGAGGGTATTAAGGCGCTGTTCGAGCGCACCGGCGTGTTGACGCCGGTCGAACTTGAAAGCCGTTTTAATGTGTATGCCGAGCAGTACCTGCTGTCCATTGAAGTAGAAGCAAAGCTGGTAATTGATATGGCCAAAACGATTATCTATCCGGCTGCCGTCGAGTACCTGGGCGCGATTGCAACCAGCAGTGCGGGCGCGGCCGGCATGGGTATAGAGATCGACGGCCACACGGCAAGACAGGTCGCTGCGCATATCAACGGCATGATGGCGGCAGTAGAGAAATTGTCTGAAGCTAGTGCTGCCCACGCGTTTGATTCTGTTGAGGAGCACATGAGCTTCTGCGCCGCAACGGTGTGCGCATTGATGTATGAAGTGCGCACCCATGTTGACGCATTGGAAGCTGAGGTGGCCGATGAATTGTGGCCCTTGCCCAAGTATTCAGAAATGCTTTTCATTAAGTAAGTCTGCGGCAACAATGGCATTGATTTACGCCCAGAGAGGCACTTATGCGCTGAATTTAAAGGTATCAGGTGGAGACTGTGCGAGGCAGGAAGCCGGGTGTTGCCTTCCGCAGTCCAAGTCCCATTGAAGGCTTTGCAGCGTGTCCTAGCCTTGTGGGTTTCAATTCATCGCAGACTCCGGAGCTTGCCTGTCATTGCACTCAGGCAGTGTAGAATTTGGCTTCTCGCTGGGCATCAGCCGATCTCTCGCTAGCAGGTCGTTGTCCCTTTACTTGCTAGGTTTGCCTTGGGTCGGAGCAACATAGTTCGCAAGATACTCTTGCAGACTGATCAGTTCCTGCAGCGCCTCTTCGGTCAGCGGGTCTGTGTCGAAGATCGCCTGATGCAGTGGTGCCAGGGTCAGATAACCCAATAACATACTGTGAAAGGTCATCATCGAAACAGGGGTGACCCTGAGCGCATCTGCGGCAATATCCCGGCGGGTGCTGCTGAAAAATGGTCGGTACCAGCGCTCCACCAGCAGTGCCAAATCCTCACCGCCGGATAACGTCGCGTGCGCCACAATGCGGGCCGTGTTCGGATTCGCCAGATGCTGTCGCATGATGTCTCGCTGGGTCCAGCCCTGGCTCGCAGCGCTGTCCAGTAGCTGGGTGAAAGGTGCGAACAAGCGTTCCAGGACTTCCTCGAAAAGCGCGCGTTTGCTGGCGAAATGCTTGTAGAGGGCCGGGCCCTGCACTCCCACTTTGGCGGCGACATTCTTGATCGTTGTGGCTTGATAGCCCTGTTGCGCGAACAGCGATTCCGCCGCGTTCAGGATCAACTCCCGTGTAGGCGTCTGGAGGGTATCGGTTGCCATTGACTGAACTCCTGTCTGCCGTTAGGTTAACGGTTATTAACTGACTCCTCAATAAGGATCCCGTATGAACGCGATAGTCCAAAGTGAAGGCCTGCGCATGGCACGCTCCATAGAAACTATAGCCTTGCAAGAAGCGGCGTCGTCGGAACAACAGCGAACGCTGAGCGCACCGTTAGTGGAGGCGCTGTGGGACAGTGGCCTCATGCAGTTCATGAATCCCTCTGCGGCCGGTGGTCATGAGCCGGGGTTTGCTGAACTGATTGAAACGTGGATCGAAATGGCGCGCCAGGACGGCTCACTGGGCTGGATAGGCATCGCCAATATTCCGTCGGCGAGTTTTGCCGCAGCCTACCTGTCGGATGAGGGTTTTGAGCAGATCTTCGGGGTGAATAACAATCGCGTGACCATGGGTGGGCAGTTCTTTCCCAATGGCACGGGCGAAAAAGTTGCAGGCGGCTACAGGGTCACCGGAGCCTGGCAATTCGGCAGCGGCACCGGGCACTCGGAGTACGTTTGCGCCGGTTTTCTGCCGATGGACAGCGGCGAGATGGTGATGGCTAATGCGACGATGCCGTTGATGACAGTGGCCATTGTGCCGCGTGAGCAGGTGACGTTCACCGACGGCTGGCATGTGCAAGGACTGAAGGGCACCGGCAGTTATGACTACAATCTGCAGGATGTATTTGTGCCGGACAGCCATACGTACCCGCTGCTGACGCGCGAGCCCTTGCGCGGTGGTCCCCTTTACCGATTCGGTGTGATGCCACTTACCGGTTGTGGACATGCCGCCTGGGCGCTGGGCGTAGCGCGCAGCGCGATAGACGATGTCCGTGATCTGGCGATATCAAAAACCCGCATGGGCGAGACCAGTTCCATCGCGCATCGGTTGACCTTTCAGCGCAACCTGGCGCATCACGAAGCGATGTGGCGTGCTGCCCATAGACTGGTGGTCGATACCTTTACGCAGATGGAGACCGAAGTGGTATCCGGCGCAGAAGTAACGCCCCCAATGCGTTGTGACATGCGCCTCGCCGCCACCTATGCCACTGAGGCCAGCCGCGAAATAGTGCAGTGGGCGCACCTCGCCGCAGGTACTACTGCGATCCGTGAGGGCCATCGTCTGGAGCGAGCGTTTCGGGATATGTATACTGGCACCCAACACGCCTTTGTCAGCGAAAACACATATACCGAAGCGGGCAAACTGATGCTCGGCCTGATCGAGGATAGCTCCGCATTATAATCTCGGAGTGTCGTCGCAGATTGTCGTCGTAGATCGTCGCCGCACGTAGTCGTAGCGCACTGCACTCGCTTACGATGTTCACGCCTGATGGTCACAAAATGCAGAGCGGCTTAACCCTAACAACTGTCTACCCATAAGCGCGATAGGATATTTCTGATGAAAAACTTCGAAAATAAAACTGCTGTTATTACCGGAGGCGCCAGCGGCATTGGACGCGCCATGGGAGAACTTTTTCTTTCCAAGGGTATGAATGTGGTGCTCGCAGACATCGAGCAAAAAGCGCTTGATGCCACTGTAAAAGCGCTGGCTGCGGATGGTGGTAAGTGCATCGGTGTCGTTACAGATGTGTCGAAAGCCGACGCTGTGCAGGCACTGGCAGATGCCGCTATCGCCGAGTTTGGCGCAATTCATGTCGTCTGCAATAATGCGGGTGTTTTTGCAGGTGGCCTGCTGTGGGAACAAAGCCTTGCCGATTTTCAATGGCAGTTAGAGGTGAATGTCTGGGGTGTAATTCACGGTATTCGCACCTTTGTGCCGATCATGGCGGCGCAGGACGGCGAGTGTCATATCGTCAACACGGCGTCAATGGCAGCTGTAACCGCCATGCCTTACTCCGGCATTTACCATATGACCAAGCACTCGGTGTTAGCGGTGAGCGAGTCGCTATATCATGAGCTGTCGTTTCACGCGCCCAATGTCAAAGTCTCTGTGCTGTGCCCGGAGGCGATCAATACTGGTATCGCCGCTTCCGAGCGCAATCGTCCAGACGGATATCGCCGCGACGGCGATATTGTTGAGTCCGACGCGCGCGCGTTAGTGTCGCAGGCACTCACAGACAGTGTCGCCGGCGGTATAGGCCCGGACGTGATGGCGCAGCGCGTGTTTGATGCCATCGTCGATGAGCGTTTTTATATTCTGTCTGACGAAGCGTGGCGGGAGTCCGCTAACGTTCGGCTTGAAGACATCCGTCTGGGCCGCAACCCGACGTTTGCTCCGCCGATAAATCTGTAACGTTGGTTGCCAAATGAAGGCCCTGGCGCTGACCCACTTGGAGTTTTTATGATAGGCAAAACGCCGCCCGTATTTTCGCTGCCCGATGATGACGAGGTCATTGCTCGTGCGTTGCAAGATGCCAGCATTCCCACGTTGATGATGAGCATGATCCACATGAGCGGTGATTCAAGTCTGCTCGATGGCGTCTTGCGTCCGGGTGGAATTTTCATCAATGAGTACCAAGGTTATATGTCTGAGGACGACAAGGCGAGCGTGCGGACGCAGGCTCTGCAAGTGATCAAGGATTTTCGCGACGGGGGCTGCCAAGTGCCGCCACCACCGTCTGCCGATACCATTCAGCGCATGATGAATTTTATTGTCGCCGGTGAAGTGCCTGAAGATTATGTCCCCATGATGCTTGAAGAGATGGAGCTCGATGGCACAGATCAGCGCAGCGATGCCTGGGGCAATGAAGTGCCCGCAGAGCGATTGGCACAGCACACAGTGCTGGTGATAGGCGGCGGTATGTCCGGCGTGTTGGCGGCCTATCGACTGCAGGAGGCAGGCGTTCCCTTTGTCGTTATCGAGAAAAATGCCGCGGTTGGTGGCACCTGGTTTGAGAATCGTTATCCCGGCGCGCGCGTGGATGTAGGCAATCACCTGTACAGCTATTCCTTCGAGCCTGCGCACCACTGGAGCCAGTACTTCTCGCAACAAAACGAGTTACAGCAGTACTTCGAAGGCGTGGTAAACCATCATCAGCTGCAGCAGCATTTCCGTTTTGATACGGAGGTGACACGTGCGGTGTTTGACGAAAAAACCAGGCTTTGGACGGTTGATACCGTCGACAAGAATGGTGTTGTGGAGCAATACGTGGCCAATAGCGTCATCAGTGCTGTGGGCCAGTTGAATCGGCCGATTCTTCCCGATATCCCCGGTATCGACACTTTTGCCGGGCAGTGGTGTCATTCGGCGGCCTGGGACCCTACGATTGATTGCACAGGTAAAAGAGTTGTTGTGGTTGGTTCCGGCGCGAGTGCTTTCCAGATGGTGCCCACCATAGCGGGGCAGGTTCAGCATCTCACTGTGTTCCAGCGTTCAGCGCCGTGGATGTTTGAGAACCCGATTTATCACGATAAAGTGCCCGAAGGTAAAAAATGGTGTTTGCAGCATCTGCCATTCTATACGCGCTGGTTCCGCTTCCTGATTTTCTGGCCCGCCTGCGATGGCGCCTACGACACGGTGTTTGTCGATCCGCAGTGGCCGCATCAGGAACGCTCCGTGAACGAAATGAATGATTTCGTCTACCAGATGTTTTCTGATTACATCAAGGGCCAGGTCGGCGATGATGAGGAGTTGCTGAAAAAAGTTATCCCCGATTATGCCCCCATGGGGAAGCGCACGCTGCAGGACAATGGCAGCTGGCTAGCGGCCCTGCAGCAGGACAATGTCGAACTGGTGACGCAGACTGTTGTCAATGTCAGCGAGCAGGGTGTAACTGCGGCTGACGGCACATTTTATCCCGCCGACATTATTCTTTACGCCACTGGCTTTGAAACTGATCGGTTTTTATGGCCGATGGAAATCAAGGGCACAGGCGGGCAGTTGTTATCAGACCAGTGGGGGATCGAACCCTCGGCTTATCTTGGTATCACGGTGCCAAACTTCCCCAATTTTTACTGCATGTATGGGCCGGGCACCAATCTGGCCTTTGGGGGCAGCTTGATTTTCAATGGCGAGTGCCAGATTCGCTATATTATGGAATGCCTCAAAACGTTGCTGCAGTCGGATGGGAATACGATTGAGTGCAAGACTGAAGTACATGATGACTACCAACGGCGTTTTCGGGAATTGCATGCGCGCTTGATCTGGGAGCACGATTCTATCAAGACCAGCTTTTACCAGAATGCAGAGGGCAAGGTCACATTGCTGTGGCCGTGGAAGATTCTTGATATGTGGCGTTGGACCAAGGATGTGAACAAGGATGATTACCAGTTCGGGAGTTAAAGCTCCGCTTCGAATTACGCGATTTTTAGCTTAACGAAGTGCCCCTTACGTTGCTTCGTTTGGAGGTCGTCGAGAAATTGAATGACACACGGCAGGGACGCGCCGTAAACCCATCCATGGTGGCTTGAGCTTGGCGTCCTGCCGCGCACAGTCCCAGCCGTGTGTCATTCAATTTCCCTCCTTAGTGCCACGTTTGTAGTTCAGTGAGTTCCATTTGTCGAATGTGTGAAGCGACACCCTTTTCAAAAAATAGCGAGAGAGCGATATGTCTGGTTTGAAGAATAAAGTAGCCATTATCACCGGCGCGGCGTCCGGTATCGGCCTGGCCTGCGCGCGCCGTTATGCGGCGGAGGGAGCCATTGTGGTGGGCCTCGACATTAACCACTCAGACGAGTGGGAATCCGTCAAAGCAGCGGCGACGGACAGTCGATTTCACCAGGTGGATGTGACCGACGGTGCGGCACAGAAAGCCGTTATCGAAGAGACGGTGCGAGACTTTGGTCGCATTGATATTCTGGTCACCGCAGCGGGTGTTGGCGACGGCGGCCCGGTGGGTATGCTGGATGAGTCCACTTGGGACCGTGTGATCGATATCAATCTTAAGGGCACGTTTTTGTCGGTCAAGGCGGTGCTCGATAAGATGTGCGCACAGCGCAGCGGTAGCATTATTACCATTGCCAGTGTCGAGGGTGTCAACGGTACGGAGGGCGGCAGCGCCTACAATGCCTCCAAGGGCGGTGTGGTGCTGCTAAGCAAGAACGTCTCGATGGACTACGGTCGCATGGGGATTCGCTGCAACGCGATCTGTCCTGGCTTTATCGACACGCCGATGTTAAATCAGGTGATGGATCTGATGCCGGAACTCAAGGCCGATGTCGTGCGCGAAACCAAGATCGGGCGCCTCGGCAAACCCGAAGAAATCGCCGGTGCTGCGTATTTTTTGGCCTCCGACGATTCTTCTTATGTAACCGGCCACGCACTGGTAGTCGATGGCGGTTATACCGCCGGTCACAGCCATGGGATCGTGCAGATGATGGGCCTCGTTTAGGGGGCAGCTGCTCACTTCGGTGTCACGGGCGCCCGGGTACCCTGAGGCCCGGCACCTAACGGCCCTGCAACTAGCGCCCCAGTATGGAGCGCGCTATGAGTTCGCGCATGATCTCGGAGGTGCCGCCGTAGATGCGCTGAATGCGCGCATCGGTGTAGAAGCGTGAGATCGGGTACTCCGTGGTGTAACCGTAGCCACCAAACAGTTGCAGGCACTCATCGATAGTCTTGCACTGCATTTCAGTGCTGGCGTATTTCAGCATGGCCGCGTCTGCAGCCGTCAGTTCGTCTCTTATGTAGGCTTCTATACATTTTTCATAGAAGGCGCGGTTTATGGCAATCTCGGTTTTGACTTCAGCGAGCGTAAAGCGTGTGTTCTGAAAGCTGGCAATGGTCTGGCCGAAGGCCTTGCGTTCCAGTACATACGCCACGGTGATGTCGAATGCACCCTCGGCAGCGGCCACGGTCTGCGAGGCGATCCCGAGGCGCTCTCGCGGCAATTCGGTCATCATGATCACGAAGCCTTTGTTCAACTCACCCAGCAGGGCAGAGGCGGGTAAACGCACATCCTGAAAGAACAGTTCGGCAGTGTCAGAGGTATGCTGCCCCATCTTCTCGATCTTTTTGCCGCGTGCGAATCCCGGTAGCGTCGCATCGACAATAAACAATGAGGTGCCTTTCGCGCCTTTGCCCGGGTCGGTGATTGCCGCCACAATTACCATATCCGCCAACATGCCGTTGGTGATAAAAATCTTGGAACCGTTAAGCACCCATTCGTTGCCGTCCTTGACCGCGTTAGTGCGTATGCTCTGCACGTCTGAACCTGCACCGGGTTCTGTCATAGCGAGCGCGCCCAGTACGTCCCCGGTAACCATTTTGGGCAGCCACTGGTTTTTTTGTTCTTCCGTACCGAAATGTTCAATATAGGGCGCTACGATATTGCTGTGGATGCCATAGCCAGACGCAATGCCGCCAAAGCCCATGCGCGAGAACTCTTCAATCACCGCAAAGGTGACCTGTGGGGTGGCGCCCGCCGCACCGTACTCTTCTGGCATATCGGGACATAGCAATCCTGCCGCTCCCAGCGTATTCCACAGTTCTCTGGGAACCATGTGCAGGGCTTCCCACTCCTCGATATGCGGCGAAATTTCCTGCTGGAGCGCGCGCCGTGTCATATCGCGAAACAGCGTCAATTCTTCGTTATCCATGGGCTTCGGTCTCTGGGCATGGCGATGGGGTTAGCAATCGGACCAGCAATTAAAATGCGCCAGTAGACTAGCATTATCGAGAGCAGTTTTGCGTGATTATTGGTATGGAGACAACGTCGGCAGGCGGTTAATGGCGAAAACCGATGATCCGCCGTTCACAGCACTGGTCAGTGCCCGTCAGAGTGCTTACACTTGTCACCCTTGCAAAGTTAACTCGGAGAATAATGATGCGCGAATACAAACAGTTCTATATCAATGGCCAGTGGGTTGATCCCACCACACCGCACGATTGCGATGTTATCAACCCCGCCACAGAAGACGTCTGCGCGCATATTTCGCTGGGCTCAGAGGCTGATGTAGATAAAGCGGTTGCTGCCGCTAAAGTGGCGTTTGAGAGCTTCAGTCGCACTAGTCGGCAGGAACGTATCGAATTGCTGGAATCGTGCATTGAGTCGTACAAGAAGCATTACATGGATATAGCCAACGCGATTCGTGAGGAGATGGGTGCGCCGCAGAGTCTGGCCAGTACTGCTCAGGCCTACTGTGGCCAGGGTCACTTGGAAGAGGCACTCAAGGTGCTTCGTACGTTTGAATTTGAAGAGCAATTAGGTAACCACCGCTTGTTCAAGGAGCCGATCGGCGTTTGCGGTTTGATCACACCCTGGAATTGGCCCGTAAACCAGATTTCCTGCAAGGTTGCGCCCGCATTGGCGGTGGGTTGTACGATGGTGCTCAAGCCCAGCGAAGTTGCCCCCTTGTCGGCGTACATTTATGCGCAAGTAATGCACGAAGCCGGCGTCCCCGCCGGCGTCTTCAACTTGGTTAATGGCGACGGCCCCACCGTGGGGACCGCACTGTCCAAGCATCCCGATGTAAGCATGATGTCATTTACCGGCTCAACCCGTGCCGGCTCGCTGGTGGCACAGAATGCTGCGCCGACAGTGAAACGTGTTACGCAGGAACTCGGCGGCAAGTCGCCCAATATTGTGCTCGATGACGCCGATCTGGAAGCGGCTGTTGCACGCGGTGTGATGCACATGTACACCAACACCGGGCAATCTTGTAACGCGCCCTCGCGCATGCTGGTGCCAGCAGCCAAGTTGGCAGCGGCAGAAGCCATCGCCGCCAAAGTCACTGCATCTGTCGTTGTTGGTGATCCCGCTGCTGAAACTACCACCATGGGGCCGGTGGTCTCGGAAGTACAGTTCAACAAGATTCAAGCGCTTATCCAGAAAGGCATTGACGAAGGTGCCAAGGTGGTTGTGGGCGGTACGGGGCGGCCCGAAGGACTCAGCAAGGGTTACTTTGTTCGCCCTACTATTTTTTCTCAGGCCAATAATGACATGACAATTGCCAGAGAAGAAATATTCGGCCCGGTACTGACAATGATCCCTTATGACACTGAAGAAGAGGCAATTCGCATTGCCAATGACACGCCTTATGGACTGGCAGGCTATGTGCAGAGTGAAAATGTGGAACACGCGCGCGAGGTAGCGTCAAAAATTCGTGCAGGCAACGTGTCCATCAATGGCTCGGCAGCGGGCTTTGATGTGCCGTTCGGCGGCTACAAGCAATCCGGCAACGGCCGCGAATGGGGTAGTCACGGCTTTACTGACTTTTTGGAAATCAAGGCGGTGCAGGGTTTCGGTAAGTAGCTATGGGGGACTTTATTCTTGCCATTGATCAGGGCACTACAGGTAGTACTGTTGCCCTGATGGATGCACGCGGTAAGTTGTGCGCCAGTGTCAATTATGAGTTCCCGCAATTATATCCTCAGCCCGGTTGGGTGGAACATCGTCCGGATGATATCTGGGCATCGGTAGGTAGGGGTATTCGCGCCATTTTGCGCAAAGGGATTTGCAAGCCCAGAGACATCGTGTGCATTGGCATCACCAACCAGCGCGAAACTGCCTTGTTGTGGGATAAACGCACAGGTGAAGCGCTAAATAATGCGGTCGTCTGGCAGTGTCGGCGCACCACGCAGTTCACTGAATCGTTGCGCGCTGCGGGACACGAAAAGATGGTGCGGCGCAAAACAGGATTAGTGCTGGACCCGTATTTCTCCGCCAGTAAATACCGCTGGTTGCTCAATAACACACCTGGGATCGCGCGTCAGTTGCGGGCCAAGCACGTGGCAGCGGGTACCATAGACAGCTTTCTCATCTGGCGATTGACCGGTGGCGCGGTTCACGTCACGGATGTATCCAACGCCTCGCGTACTTCGCTGATGAACCTCAAAACACGCCGCTGGGATCAGGCACTTCTGGATCTGTTCGAAGTGCCCCGGCAGATACTCCCTCACATCGTTCCCTCCAGCGCGGTTCTTGGGCATACGAAAGGCGTTTCCGGGCTGCCCGATGGCATACCCATTTCGGGTGTCGCGGGTGATCAGCAGTCAGCCCTGTTTGGGCAGGCCTGCTTCGCAGTGGGTGACGCGAAATGTACCTTTGGCACCGGCTCGTTCATCCTGATGAATACCGGTTCCGAAGCATTGCAATCGGATGCCGGACTGCTTTCGACAGTGGCCTGGCAATTAGGTGAAAAGAGCAAGCCTGTGTACGCACTGGAGGGCGGTGCATTTGTGTGCGGCGCGGCAGTGCAGTGGTTACGCGACGGCTTGAAAATGATCAAGCGCGCACCCGAAGTAGAGCAGCTAGCACTGCAGGTGCCAGACCACGGAGGCGTTGAGTTTGTGCCTGCGTTAACCGGCCTGGGTTCTCCGCACTGGTCCCCGGATGCACGCGGAACGATAACCGGGATCACGCGAGGCACCGAGCGCGGGCATATCGCGCGCGCTACCCTCGATGCCATGGCGCTGCAGAATGCGGATATTCTCAGAGCAATGGAAAGCGATCTGGGCAAGCGCATGCGACCCTTGCGAGTAGATGGCGGCGCCGCCGCGAATAACCTGCTGATGCAAATTCAGGCCGATGTTTTGGGCCGCAGACTCATTCGTCCACAGGTCATCGAAACAACGGTCGCTGGTGCCTGCTATCTGGCCGGTCTGGGCGTTGGCTTATGGGACAGTCCGGCACAGGTGAAGAACATCTGGAAAGCCGAGCACGAGTTCGTCGTCAAGGTCTCCGCCGCTGCACGGCGCAAGCGTCAGGCATCCTGGAATACGGCGCTGCATCGCACGCTGCTGTAATCCTCGCGCAGTATAATCGTGGCTGAGGTCATACCGTTTCGCAAGCCGTCGCTCAAAGAAAAGCACAAGGGTAATACTCTGTGCCGCCACGGCCACCACAAATGGACGGTGGATAAGGATAAGCAGTTCGACGTAAAAGAGGGCAAGCTGGTGACGGTTTATAACTGCGTCCGTTGCGGCAAGAGGAAAGTCAAAGCACATTAGATCCTTCGTTGGTGTAAAAGCTGTTCCGCGGGCGGGCATCCATTGGGTATATTGATGCGATTAGATTAGATCTGAAGGACGCGGGCATCGTTGGACACTGTGAACGATTTGATCTTACGGTCTGGATGGTGGGTAATCAGTTGCAAATATATACAGAAAAGGTAGATGCACCTGTCAGTGTGTAAATACGTGTTAGCTTTTTTCACTTTTATTAGTGGGGCTTCTGTTGTCCGACTATAGCGATAATAATGACTCAACTGAATCAAACATCATTGTTTTTGCGGTCGATGGAAACGGCGGTGTAGGCCTCAATTTTATAAGGTGGGGTTTGAAGCTGATGGAGAGGTTCGCGTTTTCGGTTTGTCCGAGTTGGAGACGATTGAACCATCAACGTGCAGTCATTTGATTGAAGCTTCCCAGCATATTATTGCAAACCCGACTTGCGAGCGGAGCTTCATTGTTGAGCTTGATTAATTTGCGGGACAGTTATGCGCAGAACAGCATGCAGCTCCTGTTCGCCAGTAATCCAGGCGCCAGTAATCCAGTCGCGCTTAATATACTTACTGCAATCACAGATCAGCTGTCTACCTTCAAGCAGCCTGCAGAGTCACCACACCGCCATCCCACTAAGCCATGGGTGAATGTAGATAACGACAATTTCTACAATAGCCCACAGTGCCATGCCGCCAAACAACACGATTGAGCGTTTGTCGCCATTGAGTAGCAGGTGACTGACTCCCCACACGGCAACACCGGTTAATTGCGGGTGGCGTATTACCAAACGCAGGCGTGAGTTGCGTGTACTGACCACCAGCAATAAAAACGCGAACAACAGAAGGCATAATGCAATTGTATGCAAGCTACGGGGGGGCTGGCAGATGAAGGTGTAGTCGGCGCTGCGCCAGCCGATAATCATCAGTGCAAAGGACGCCAGCAACAGTAATGAAAACAGACCCTTATAGCCGTCTTCCCTGATTTTGGTGATAGCACCGTGCCTGAGAGTTGGTGTAAGCGAGGGGACGAAGTGCACCAGGGCGAATAACAGGACACCAAGCAGTAGCAATACCATGGCTACAGACCTCAAAACAGCGACAGAGCCCAGAGCATGGCAGATAGTGGAAAACCTGGGCGTCTCCTTGAGCATGCCATGCAGAGTTCGGATGCATAAGCGATGGATTTAACCAGTAGTGCGTAATCCTGATATTTTCTAATCGAGGTTAAAGGCGTTGTCGGCCACGCCAAAGGGGTGACCTCATGGGGGCAGTGTATTTCATAGCCTCAAGTTGATTGCTCGGCTAAGATAAGATGATGAATTTAGCCGCGATTAGCGATCTACCCATTGCCGACATTCTGGAGCAACTGAAGCTGCGGATGGCGGAGGGTAATGAGGTGGTTCTGCAAGCGCCTCCGGGGGCGGGCAAAACCACGATCGTGCCGCTGGTGCTGTTGGATCAGGCGTGGTTAGGTAATCGTAAAATCCTCGTACTCGAGCCGCGCCGGATGGCTGCGAGAGCGGCCGCGTCCAGGATGGCGCATTTGCTGGGCGAAGCGGTCGGCGAAACGGTCGGCTACCGCATTCGCATGGACAGCTGCATCAGTGATAGAACGCGCATTGAGGTGATCACCGAGGGCATCCTGACGCACCAGTTGCAGCGTGACCCGGGGCTGGAAGATGTTGGCTTGGTCATTTTTGACGAATTCCACGAGCGCAACCTCGATTCCGATCTCTGTCTGGCCCTCGCCATGCACGGGCGTGATTTGTATCGCGAGGGGACGGCCCTGAAGCTACTGGTGATGTCGGCAACGCTTGACGGCGAAGCGGTCTCTACTTTGTTGGGCGATGCTCCGATAGTAACCTCCAGCGGGCGCCAGTTTGCAGTTGAGACACACTATGGCGAGGCGCACCAGATACGCAATTCGATCATTGAGCCCACGGTCAAAACGGTATTGCAGGCGTTGCGCGAGCAAACCGGCAGTATCCTCGTTTTTTTGCCAGGACAGCGCGAAATCAGCGCAGTGTCGCGCAGCTTGTCTGAAGCACTGAAGATACTGGGTGACAAGCATGTGGAGATCGCGCCGCTTTATGGTGGCCTATCGCTGGAGCGGCAACAGCAGGCTATTCTTCCGGCGCCCGAGGGCACCCGTAAAGTTGTGCTCGCTACGAATATTGCCGAAACCAGCCTGACCATCGAGGGAGTTACGGTAGTCGTGGATTCCGGCCTGGCACGAGAGGCGGTTTTTAATCCGCCCAGTGGATTGACGCGGCTGGCCACGCGACGCATTTCACGCGCCTCGGCGGCGCAGCGGCAGGGGCGAGCCGGTCGCCAGGCGCCGGGCCATTGTTATCGATTGTGGACAGAGCAACAGCAGGGACGATTGGTGGTGAATACCACGCCTGAGATACAGCAGGCGGATCTTGCGCCGATGGCATTGCAACTGCTGTCCTGGGGTGTTGAGGATTACCGCGAGTTACGCTTGCTCGATCCGCCTCCCGAGGCATCCTACGCGCAGGCACTGGCCATGCTGGAGCGCTGTGGCGCCGCGTTCCAGAACAGGGCGGGGAACTATCAGCTCACCCCCCATGGCGTGCGTTTGGCGCAGATGCCACTGCATCCGCGTCTCGCGCACATGCTGTTGGTGGGCTGTGATATTCACGCCGTGGAAACGGCTTGCCTGCTGGCTGCAATACTCTCCGAACGCTATCCGCTGGGGGCGCGCGGCGTCGATATCGAGACTACGGTTGAAGTGCTGATGGGCAGTGGACGCTGCCCACCGGAGCTGCAGGGTTGGTTTAAGCGCGTGTGGCAGCAGGCGCGTCGCTATGTGCGTATGGCAAGTGAGCTGCACAAGCCGCGTAAATTCGCCATCAAGGTGGCACAGGAAGACGTACTCGGGGTATTGCTCGCCAGTGCCTATCCAGATCGCATCGCAAAACTCAGGGCTCAGAGTGACGGCTGCGAGTACCAGCTTAGCAGTGGCCGCAGTGCCGTGTTGCCCTCACAGGACAGCCTCGCCAATACACCATGGCTGGCGGTGGTCGAGCTCGGCGGTCAGGTTGGGGAACCTGTGGATCGGATCTACAGCGCCACTGTTCTTAACCCCAGCACGTTTCAGGAGGTGCTGTCGCCGCTGGTCCGTGAGGTTGAGTATGTGGAATGGGACTATCGACAGGAGCGGTTTGTGGCTGAAAGTCGCCGCATGTTAGGCAACATTCTTTTTTCTACCGCGCCATTGATAGATATCCCGGCAAAAGCCAGGGCGGAAGCCTTATTGGGCGTTATACGCAAGAAGGGCTTGTCCGCCCTACCCTGGACGAAGAATCTGTTGCAGTGGCGCGCCAGAGTCATGCTGTTACACCGGACCGGGGCCGGAGGTGACAGCAATACCTGGCCTGATTTGTCTGACCGTACCTTGTTGGAAACGCTGGAGACATGGTTGTTGCCGTATCTAGATCCGGTGCGGCGCATTGAGGACTTTCAGACTCTTGACCTCAAGACGATTCTGCGCGCGCTTCTGCCGTGGCCGCTGCCGCTGGATCTGGAGCGCATGGCGCCGGAACTGTGGGCGGTGCCGTCCGGATCCAGCGCGCTGATTGATTACTTGCAGGATCCCCCGGTGCTGGCGGTCAAATTGCAGGAGATGTTTGGCTGCGAGGAGACTCCAACCATCGCCGGCGGCAGAGTGCCATTGATGGTGCACCTGCTATCGCCGGCAGGTCACCCTCTGCAGATTACACAGGATCTGGCGGGATTCTGGGCCAGCGGGTACCAGGACGTAAAACGTGAAATGAAGGGGCGCTATCCCAAGCACCCGTGGCCGGACGATCCATTGCACGCGTCGGCGACCCGCCATACCAAGAAATACAGGGGCAATTAATTCAGTGCGCTCGCATGCAAGTCATGGGCCAGAGAATCGCGCACTGCAGCGGGAAGCACCATAGTATCAATGGCCCACGCCGGGTGGCTGATGCCCGCTGTGATCGATGCCCCGGCGTGAACGGCGGCGATCATCTCCGGTGATAATTCAAAGCGCAGGAAGTGGACCGAGGATGTCTTGGTAGCATTTTCTCGCGGCATGTCTTCGTCGGCAATGGGGTAGATGCGCTCGCAGTCTTCTACCTGCAGCCACACCTGGTCTTCAACGCCGATCAGCTTAGCCAATTCTTGCGCGCGCTCATCGGGATCGTCGTACTCGATCATGAAGGTGGCCTTCCAATTGTGCCCATCAGGGACCAGCGGCAGGTAGGCTTCGAGTTCTTCATTGATGGCGTGAGTTTCAAACACCTTCTCTACGCGCAGCATTTCCTGAATCTGGTATCGGATAGTGAGAGCATCCTCGAAATACAATCGGGCGTGTTCGCTGAGTGATAGCTGCCGTGCCTTTTTGTGCGCCATTACCTGCGCTCTAAAAGTGGGACGCATTTCCGAGTATTCTTCCAGTGACCAAAGGTCGGCGCGGGAGAGGGTGGGCATAGAGTGCTCCTGAAACTAGAGTCCGTAGGCCATGCGCAAGAGCGTCATGGGGTGTTCGGCCTTATCGATTTTTTCCGATAGGTGAGCGATATGGGTCGCGGCCATGGGGCAATCGCTCATGAAGTGCGCAGGCTCCTGCTGGTCGACCTTGCGTACAACCGGCCGCGCAATCTTCAGCGATTTCTCACGCGTTTCCTTTTTTAATGCGTACGTGCCGTCGTGGCCGGAACAGCGCTCATAGGCAGTCACTGCAGTATCCTGCACCAGATTGAGTACATCGCGCGTTTTCAATCCGATGTTTTGCACACGCTGGTGACAGGCCACCTGATAGGCGATATCGCCCAACGCGTTGGAAAATTCGGTATTGAGTGCGCCACCCTTGTGACGCAGCCACAGGTATTCGAAGGGGTCAAAAAAGGCCGCCTGCACTTTTTTCACGTCTGCATCATCGGGAAAGAGCAGCGGTAATTCCTGCTTGTACATTAATACGCAGGACGGGATCGGTGCGGTCAGGTCGTAACCCTCGTCAACCAGTTTGGCCAAGATAGCGATATTTACCTCTTTCAGGCGCTCGACGGCTTTCAGGTCGCCCAGTTCGAGTTTCGGCATGCCACAGCATTGCTCCTTCGGCACTACATTGATGTGTACACCGTTGTGCTGAAATACTTTGATGAAGTCGACGCCTATCTCAGGGCTACTGTAGTTGCCGTAGCAGGTTGCATAAAGAGCGAGTTTACCGGTGGTTGCACCGACAGCCATCGGCGTGATTGTCTGCAGTAGCGGTTTGACCTGCTTTCTCATGGTCTTGCTGTGGAACGGGGGTATAGGCGCTTTATGGTCTATCTGGGCAAAACGTTCCAGCACTTTGCGAAACACACTGTTGCCGTTAAGGGCGTTCACGGTGACGTCGATCAGTGGTATTGAGGTCATGCCGAACACGGTATCGGTACTGGTCAAAACGCGATCACGTAGCTTGGCGCCTTCTTCTTTGAACTTCACTGCCTTGGCGCGCAGCATTAGATGCGGGAAATCCACGTTCCACTCATGGGGAGGAACATAGGGACATTTGGTCATGTAGCACAGGTCGCACAGGTAGCATTGATCGACGACCTTGCTGTAGTCGGCCTTGTCGATGCCGTCTACTTCAAGGGTGGGTGACTCGTCGACCAGGTCAAACAGGGTGGGGAAGGAATCGCACAGGCTGACACAGCGCCGACAGCCGTGGCAGATGTCAAAGACGCGTTCCAGTTCAGCTTCGAGGCTCGCCTTATTCCAGAAATCATCCGATTTCCACTCGATAGGGTGTCGCGTCGGCGCCTCCAGATTTCCTTCTCTCACGGTTTATCCCTTGGGTTGCAAACAAGCTTGCGGTGAGTGGATAGGCTGGCCGCTGACCAGCCCATCTGAGGGTCAGTCGTTGAGGCTATCCAGTGCTTTCTGGAAGCGGTTGGCATGACTGCGCTCGGCCTTGGCCAGCGTCTCCATCCAGTCGGCGATTTCATCGAAACCTTCGTCCCGCGCGGTTTTTGCCATACCAGGGTACATGTCTGTGTACTCATGGGTTTCGCCAGCAATGGCCGCTTTCAGGTTATCAGCCGTCGCACCGATTGGGAGTCCAGTCGCGGGATCTCCAGTTTCTTCAAGATATTCCAGATGACCGTGAGCATGCCCGGTCTCGCCTTCAGCGGTTGAGCGAAATACCGCAGATACGTCGTTATAGCCTTCTATATCCGCCTTGTTGGCGAAGTAAAGGTAGCGACGGTTGGCCTGGGATTCACCGGCAAAGGCATCTTTGAGGTTTTGTTCTGTTTTGCTATTTTTTAATGACATCATGCGTCTCCGTCGGTGTTATCACCCGGTCAGGTGCGATTTAACACTAGTACAGGGATGATTATGTGCCCAATAAACTGAGACTAACACCCTGATTGGGTTTGACTATTGCACCAGAGGCTCGAGGGAGGGGGTAATTTCATCTCCGCTAGGTCGCCGCGGGGGCCCTGCGCTTGCGCAGTAATCTAAAAAAATCATCCAGCACCATAATCAGGCAGGGCACCAGAAACAGTGTGATGAGTGTGCCGAACAATACGCCAAAGCCTAGCGACACCGCCATCGGCTTGAACAGTGACGTTGAGATGGTGGTATCTGCCATCATCGGTATGAGGCCGACGAAGGTGGTGATGCTGGTGAGCACAATCGGCCGGAAGCGCACACTGCCGGCATGCGCGACAACCCATTCGAGGCTTTCAGCGCCGAACCGCTGCTTGTTAATGTAGTCGACCAGCACCAGGCTGGAGTTCACAACAACGCCAGAGAGAGCCACGATACCCAGCAATGAGAAAAAGACCAGGTCCATCCCCAGCAGAAAGTGTCCCATGATCGCGCCGACGATCCCAAAGGGTATGACACTCATAATGATCAAAGGCTGCAGATACGATTGCAGTGGAATAGCAAGCAGGGCGTAGATGACGAGCAGGGCGAGCATAGCGCTGCTGAGCAGCGCGCCCATGGATTCGCTGCGTTCTTCCGCTTCCCCGGACAAAGCAAAGCTGACACCCGGGTGGCGACTGAGAATATCGGGCAGCACATCCTGCTGGACGGCGCGGATAATAGACTCTGGAGTGGCAACGGTGCGGTTTACATCAGCGGTTACAGTGACGACTCGCTGCCCATCGACACGCCTGATTGTCGTGTATCCGCGGCCCAGTGTGGCACTGGCGACGCTGCTGAAGGGCACCTCAACGCCGTCCGGTGTGCGTATCCGCATATCCTCAAGATCACCCAGAGAGCGGCGCTCGCTTTCTGGGTAGCGCACCATCACCCGTATATCGTCCTTGCCGCGTTGGATACGCTGCGCCTCGTAGCCATAAAATGCCTGCCTGACCTGTTGGCCCAGATCGCTCAGCGTCAGCCCCAGATTACGTGCCGCCGGAAGCAGAGTCAGTTGTACCTCCTGCTTGCCGCCACGAAAGGAATCGCTGATATCCATAACGCCGTTATAGGATTGCAGCGCCACTCGCAACTCTGCGGCTGCGGTGCGCAGCTCTTCAAAATTTTTGCCGTAGAGCTCCAGCGACACCGCCTTACCGAAGCCAAAAGACTCTGAGGTGAAGCCAAGATCGATGGCGTCGGGAATACTGCCAGTCAATTCACGCCAGCGATTGGCGTAGGTACTTGTTGAGATACCCGAATAATTGCGCGGCAGATTCAGCTCGATGCCGATTTCCGCAAGATTGCTCGCCGCAACGGACCCGCCAATACTGCCTTTGGGAATGAACGATCCTATGCTACTGATGACGTGGGCGATCTTGCTGCTCTCACCTTCGGCGAGATCCTTGTCAAGCTCCTGGCGCAGTTGCTCGCCGGCCGCCTCGATGCGCTGCGCCGCGCGCGCCGTGCTCTCTATCGGCGTCCCCTCGGGCATGGTCAGCGTGGCATATAAGTGGGTGCCTTCAACGGGTGGGAAGAACTGGAACTGCATGCGTCCGCTGGCAAAAAGAGAGAGTGTCAGCGCCAGCACGACGATGCCCGTGGCGATGGTCAGGTAGCGCCATTCCAGTGCCCAACTGACGGCCGGCTGGTAATAACGTGTTGCGATGAACGTCAGCGAACCTGAAATACGCCCCTGGATGACCAGCCAGCGCTTCGCTAACCCATTGCTGTCCGCGCGTCTTTTAATCGAGCGGTGTGCCAGATGCGACGGCAGGATCAATTGCGATTCGATCAGGCTAAACACGAGGGCAGCGATAACCGTGTAGGCCAGCGGTTTGTAAAATCCCCCCATCGGTCCCGGGATACTGAGGATGGGGATGAAGGTTGCCATGGTGGTCAAGACCCCAAAGACCACCGGCAGTGACACGTCCTGGGCACCGATGCGGGCGGCATCGAGGGGCGTGCTGCCGCTTTGCTCAAGCGCGTAAATGCGCTCGCCCACCACGATGGCATCATCCACCAGAATACCCAATACCAGTATGAAGCCCATCACCGAGACGGTACTGATGGAGAGGCCGACCAGCGGGAAAATCGCCACCGTACCCAGCAGTGCCACCGGCACGCCGGCGGCTACCCACAGTGCTAATCGAAACTTCAGGAACAGGGTGAGCACCAGTAGCACCATCAAAAGACCGGTGAACGCATTGCTGGACAGTGCGTCCAGACGATCTACAAGATCCTGCGACTCGTCCTGCCAAATGGTGATAGAGATGCCCTTGGGGACTTCGGTGCGCGCCTGCTGCAGATAGTTCTTCACCCGATCAGAAATCTGGATGATGTCCTCTTCACCCACGCGTGACACCTTGAGAGACACCGCCGGGTTGCCATCAAACCGCGCCTGCAGATCGCTCTCTTCGAAACCATCGACGACGGTGGCGATTTCCCCCAGTGTGATACTGGTGCCGTCGGAGCGGGTGAGGACGACGATATCTTCAAACTCCGCACCACGGTAAGCCTGGCCTTTGGTACGCAGCAGTATCTCGCCGCCATCAGCCTTGATTGATCCGCCTGGAATGTCGAGCGACGAGCGCCTTATGGCTTGACCGATGGCTTCGAGTGTCAGGCCGTGCCGGCGCAGAGTCTGCTCAGAGACATCGACAGAAATTTCATAGGGCCGAGAGAACTGCAACTCCACTTTAGAGACACCGGGCAGGGCGGCCAGGTCATCGCGTATTTTCTGACCAATTAACTTGAGCGTGCGTTCATCCGCTGGGCCTGAGATAGCTATTTCAAAGACGGTGGCAATGATGCTGACTTCGGAGGTAATCGGTTGTTCTGTTTCTGCCGGAAACGCATCGATGGCGTCGACCTTGCTCTTGATTTCGTTGGCGACCTTTGACTTGTCGACACCGGCGACCAGCTCCACATTGACCGAGCATAGTCCCTCAGAGGCCTGTGAAGTGATCTTGTCGATGCCCTCTGTGCCCTCGATGGCTTCCTCCACGCGAACACACACGGCAGATTCAACTTCCTCGGGGGCTGCCCCCAGGTAAGGAACACGAATTTGCACCGCGTCGACATCCAGCGTCGGGAACTCTTCCTGATGAATCAGCGGCAGGGCGAGGAGGCCGCCAGCGACCAGAATCATCATCATCAGATTAGCGGCAACCGGATTGTGGATGAACCAAGCGATAAGTTTTTGCATGCGGAGGGTCGCTTACTCGATGATTGGCCTTACAGGCATACCATCAACCACAGTTTGCATCGGGGAAATACAAACCAGCTCACCATTTTTGAGTCCACTGCTGACCAGAATATCGTCATGTTCCAGGCGCAATATTGACACCTGCCGAAAGTTGAGGCGGTTTTCGGCGTCGACCACCAATACCTGGTTATTGTCGCGCATCGCCGAGCGCGGCAGGCGGATCACACCCTCGACCTTACGGCCGCGAATATCGGCGGCCACGAACATGCCGACGGGTAATAACGGGCTTTTGTCGTCGTCGTTAATGCGTAACCGCGCTACCGCATACAACATGCGCGATTGCTCGTCGACCTGAGCCTCAAGGCGCACCAGCTGGCCCTCCCACAGTAGTCGAGTGTCACCGAAGTCTGCCGCTATGGTAACGGGCGGACGCAGCGGGTCGGACAATTGACCACGCATGGAAATGGGCAGCCCCAGGTACCCCAATTGGTCCGCTGAAATGGGCAGCCGCACTTCAACATAATCGGTCGCATAGACGATTCCAATACTCTGGCCGCGCGTTACAAATTGGCCCACATCTACTTGCTCGCTGCGCACCAGTCCATCGAAGGGCGCCTGCAATTCGGTGCGCGAGAGATCGCGCTTCGCCTGCCCCATATTGGCGCGGGCTTCCTTCAGATTGGCTTCCTTTACTTGCGCTTTTTGGCGGGCATCGTCCAGTTGCTGCTCACTGGCGAGGTTGCGCTTATTGAGGCTGACTAGGCGCTTTAACTCTTGGCTGGCATGACTGAATTCCGACTCCGAACGCATCAGTGCGGCCTCGCCCCGCGCCATCAGCGTGAGGTAGTCAGCATCGTCAATACGCAGTAGTACATCGTCTTTGCGGAAGGCACCGCCATTGACGAGGGCGGGTGAAATCCACAGGACACGGCCTGTGACCTCGGGAATCAATTCGCTTTGACTGCGCGGTTGTACCGTGCCCTGTGAGTTGACGCCCAGATACTCGGTTTTTGCCTCCGCACGCACGACGCGCACAGTGGGAACTATTTGCGCGTAGGGCTCGGGTGCTACTGCCTTTTTATTGACCGTAATGAGGGCGGCTACAAACAGCCCTGCGATCAGCAATACTATGGGATACAACACCTTTTTATTCATACAGATCCTGTGGTTGGCGGCGCCGTTGCCGATCCCACTGGCACGCTTTCGACAGCGGTAACCTCTAGCTGCCTTGACCTGCTTGAAGCAGCGCCAGGGCCGCTGCCATATCTTCTTCAGTCATGGCCTGCCGGGTGAAGTACTTAACGATTCCCTTGCCGTCGGTGATGATCAGGCCGCTACCCGTTTCACCCAAATCCCACTGGGCGACGCCCGTGCCTTCATCGTCTATAACCATGGTAGAGGTGGGATGTTGTCGCTTATTTTTTTCCAGTTCTGAAATGACAAAGCCCGTGGTGCCCCACATTGCGGCATCGAGATTCAGTACGGTAGTGACATGGATAGTATCCGGTTCAAAACTGGTCTGTAAAAGGTTAGTAAACGGCTCAAATATTTTGCTGTCGCTCATGGTCGCACCAAAATACTGAAACACCTGCACTTTGCCGAGGTTGGCATCAGAACGCCACGGTATGAAAGTAAAATCGTCATTGCTCATGGTTAGTTCGCCGCGTTCTGCAATACTCAGTACGGGCAAGGGTGATTCCAGGGCGACAGTCCCAGCGAGTGCGCGGGTGCACAACACCACTAGCGCAACACTAACAATCAATCGAGTAATAGCCATCATTATTCTCCTTTAAAGCATTGCAGATGTGTTGCGAAAAATAAATAACTCTAGCGTCGCATTTTACGCTTAGGCAGGCTGGGTACTTTCACCACACCGTTATGCTGTGTAGCGAACGGTTGCGAGTCAGCAGTAACGACAGGGTGTTGCTTCGCCGGCTGTCTGGTCGGTACCAGGTGATTGTTGCCGTAGCCGATCAAATCCGCGCGCCCCATTTTTTTCAGTGCTTGGCGTAACATGGGCCAATTGTCCGGGTCGTGATACCGCAGGAACGCCTTGTGCAGGCGTCGTTGTGACATGCCCTTCACAGTGGGCATGGTCTCGCTTTTGTGGGTAACGCGCTTCAGTGGATTCTTGCCGCTGTGATACATGGCGGTAGCGGTGGCCATGGGTGACGGGTAAAAGGTTTGCACCTGGTCGGCTCGATACTTGTTGTTCTTCAGCCACATTGCCAGATGCATCATGTCGCTGTCGGAGGTGCCGGGGTGTGCCGCGATAAAGTAGGGGATCAGATACTGTTTTTTACCCGCGGCTAAAGAGTATTTTTCAAACATGGCTTTGAACTGGTCGTAAGAGCTGATGCCAGGCTTCATCATCTTGGACAGCGGCCCGTCCTGAGTATGCTCGGGCGCTATTTTCAGATACCCACCCACGTGGTGGGTGACCAGCTCTTCCACATACTCAGGGCTCTGCACCGCAAGGTCGTAACGCAGGCCGGATGCGATAAGCACTTTTTTCACGCCCTGCACACCGCGCGCACGGCGATAGAGTTGTACCAGCGGTGCCTGGTCAGTGTTCAGATTTTTGCAAATACCGGGAAATACACAGCTTAGCTTGCGGCATTTTGCTTCGATTTCTTTACTGTTGCAGGCCAGTCGCCACATGTTGGCAGTGGGCCCGCCGAGATCAGAGATCACGCCGGTGAAGGCCGGTGATTTATCGCGAATCTGTTCAATCTCGCGGATGATGGAATCCTCAGACCGATTCTGGATGATGCGCCCCTCGTGCTCCGTGATTGAACAAAAGGTGCAGCCGCCAAAGCAGCCGCGCATGATGTTCACGGAGTGCCGAATCATCTCATACGCGACAATTTGCGCGTCACCGTAGACAGTGTGTGGCAGTCGTGTGTAGGGAAGTTCGAAGACCTGATCCAGCTCGTCAGTTTCCAACGGTATCGGTGGGGCGTTCAACCACAACTCGCGATCACCATGTGATTGCACCAGTGGCCGCGCATTGTGCGGGTTAGTCTCCTTGTGCAGTACACGGGAGGCATGCGCATAAAGAGCGGGATCCTCGCGCACCTGCTCGAACGAGGGAATACGAATGACGCTGTCGTCCTGATCTTTCATGGTATCGATCAGCCGTATCGGCTCAACGGCCTCTGCTTCTTTTTCCTCTACCTTGCTCGCACAACTGGCGGTGGCAGTATCCATGTACGGACTGATATGGGGCGTAACCGGCCCCACCACATCGATGCTGGTGGAATCGATGACACGCCAGCCGTCGGGAACGCGCTTGCGCACGAAAGCGGTGCCACGCAGATCACGAATCGTGTGGATAGATTCCCCCGCAGCGAGGCGGTGTGCCAGCTCGACGATGGCGCGTTCTGCGTTACCGTACAACAACAGGTCGGCGCGGCTGTCGAGCAGAATAGAGCGCCGCACGGTGTCGCTCCAGTAGTCATAGTGGGCGATGCGCCTGAGGCTGGCTTCAATACTGCCGATCACCAGCGGTACCTGCTTATAGGCCTCGCGTAGCCTTTGGCTGTAGACCAGCACCGCTCGATCAGGCCGCTTGTCACCGGTATTGCCGGGGGTATAGGCGTCGTCGTTGCGGCGTTTTTTATCGGCCGTATACCGGTTGATCATGGAATCCATATTGCCAGCAGCCACGCCGAAGAACAGGTTGGGTGGCCCCAGTGCCTTAAAGTCCTCGGTGGAGGTCCAGTCAGGTTGCGCGATGATACCGACCCGGAAGCCCTGAGCTTCCATTAAGCGGCCGATGACCGCCATACCAAAGCTGGGATGATCGACGTAGGCGTCACCGGTGACGATGATGATATCGCAGCTGTCCCAGCCTAGAGCGTCCATCTCGGCGCGGGACATGGGCAGCTCTGGCGCGGGGCCGAAGCACTCCGCCCAGAATTTGCGGTAGGAAAAAAGAGGCTTTGTCATGGAGGTCGCGTCTAAAAAACGACGAGAGTATAACACGCGCCTGCCCGGGTGATAGGCGTGATATTACCGGCGGTTAGAAATCCCAGCGCACCGTAGCACCCCAGGTTGGAGGCTCTTTGTAATATGCGATAAAGCGCCCGGGCTGGGCCACGGCATCAGCGATCGTTGAGGTCGCCTCGGCGTCCAGTACATTGCGGCCCCAGAAAGTGAGGGTGGTATCCCAAGGCTCATAGACCAAGCCGGCGCGCACGTTGACCACATAGTAGGAGCCGTCCAGCTTCTCGGGATCATTGTTAACATCCGTCATGCGTTCGTCAGTCCAGATATATTCGCCGTGAACGAAGCCGCCAATGCTGTCGGTGAGCCGAAACTGCTGGTTGGCCGTTAGGGCGATTACATTCTCGGGGTTGCCTGAGACCATGCCGCCGCTGCGGTCACAGGATCCTGTTGCGACGCCATTTGCATCGAAATTGGTATCCGGATCGGGTGTGCTGGTTTGCCAGGGAGTGCCCGACCAGCAAGGACCATTTTGAAAATCGGAGTACTCGGCATGATTGTAGGCGTAGCCGAGCGTGACGGTGGTATTGTCAGTCGGAAGCCACAATAAATCGACCTCGCCGCCGTAGGTTTCTGCGGTGCCGGCATTATCCAGTACAAAGCCCGCACCCTGAAAAGAAATGGTTTGCAGGTCCTCTGTATCGGTTTTGTGCAGTGCAACATTCAAGCGCAGGGCCTGATCCGGAAACTCTGCTTTCATGCCCAACTCAAATGATGCAGCCGTTTCAGGATCGAAGACGGTTTCGGCTGAATCTGGCACGCGATCAGTATTGATGCCGCCGGCTTTGTAGCCGGTGCCGTAGGAGGCGTAAAACATCGTCATATCATTCATAAACCAGCTGAGCTTTAAGGTGCCGGTAAATTTATTGTCATTCAAGTCTTCGTCGATATCGGGCCTGGGTGATAACTCAGTCAAACCGAAAAACCCGAACGGCACAGGGTCATTGGGATTTTCTGTGAAAACGTTTTTCATGTCTTTGTTTTCATCAGTCCAGCGCAAGCCGGCCGTTAAAACAAGTTCATCTGTCAGGTAATAGTCGGCCTGACCAAAAATGGCGTAACTATCTTGTTCCTGGTCAGCGGTATTGAGCGCTGAGCTGCCAGCAGGCAACGATTCAGGCGGCAAGGGAATCCCCAGGAACGCGCTGGCAAGAACGTATGCATCCTGTCCAATAATGGTGTCAGTTGTTGAGTCAAGTGTCTGGTGAAAATAGAAGGCGCCGGCGACATAGTTAAGTTTTTCATTAAAGGCGTCACCACTGAGCTGAATTTCCTGTGAGTACTGCTCCTGCGTCAGGTCGTTGACCCTTTCCAGTGCGTCGATATCGTAGAAATCTGCATCGATCTTGTCATAAGTCTCATGCTTGCGGTAGGCAGAGATACTGGTGACGAGGAAATAATCGGTTTGCCAGTCTGCTTGCAACGAAACGCCTTCGTCAGTGTTCTGCGACTCGGGCTTGAAACTGGTGCTGACCTTATAGTCGTAAAAATCGTTGCCATTAAGTACCGTACCACCGAGGCCAACAGGCGGAGCTCCCGCTACGGTTGTATCGGTGCCCGGTATCGCATTGGGAGGAGCAGGGTTCTGCGTAAAGAAGTTATTTTCCCAGTTGCCGACCGCACAGCAGACCTCATCGACCTCCGAATGATCGCCGATAAATCGGAAAGTGAGATCGTCATTAGGTGTGTACAAGGTTTGAAAACGCAGGCCCCATCGACTTCTGTCATTGATAGCATTGTCTTCCTGGACGTTGTTCCCGACAACATCAACAGTGCCGTCGCGATCCATATTGAAGCCGGTCATGCGAATGGCAAGTATATCGTCGATCAAGGTGAAGGACTTGGCGCCATTAATATCCAGAAGGCCATAATTACCTGCGCTTCCGTCAAGGTAACCCGTCTCTTCAAAGTCCGGAGCGACACTGTTCATGAGAATGGCTCCGGCGGGCGTGTTGCGGCCGAACAGTGTGCCCTGCGGGCCGCGCAGCACCTCCACGGATGCAATGTCGACCATGTTGTTGATCATTGAACCCTGGCGTGACCGGTAAACCCCATCGACATACAAGCCAACCGACGGCTCAAGGCCGAAGTTTTGTGCACTAGTAAAGATGCCCCTGATACCAAAGGTTGTGTTGGACGACGTCTGGGTCTGCTCAACGCTCAGGCTGGGCGCGATCGCGGACAGCTCAAACATATCCCTAACCCCGCTCTCGCGCAGCATTTCACCGGTGAAAGCCGTAACAGCAACGGGCACATCCTGTAGGTTTTGCGTGCGCTTTTGGGCGGTGACCACCACTTCTTCAAGGAGGCCCTCGGCGAGAGAAAGAGCCGAGGTGCCTGACAGCACGGTGGCGCCCAGAGCTATAGCCAGCGTGCTTCGGTGTAGCTTTTTCATTCTCAGAGCCTCGTTCGTTATATTTTTATATCTACCGCCCCAACATACAGGCTGCAGTGGCTGGGTTGATAGTAGGTCAGTCCCGGAAAATTGTCACTGCAATAATCCCACTTTTTCAGTCTGTCAGGCGGGTTGTGCAGGCTCAATAAACTGACGGCGTACTATTCTTTTGAAGCATGCTCTGGCCGCGGCAGCGGTGACCCGCAATTACGGCAGTAATGGGCACTGGGATCAAGCTCCACCGCAGCACAATTGCTACAGTTTCGAGAATCCCTGCGCTCTCTATTCAGCTTCGACTGCTGCGCCACAGTCAGTTCTGCGGTGATGATACCAGTAGGCACCGCGATCACGGCATAGCCAATCAACATTCCTACGGCAGCCATGGCCCGGCCGATCGTGGAGTGGGGTACGACATCGCCGTAGCCCACGGTAGTGATGGTCACAATGGCCCAGTAAATACTCACAGGAATATTTTCAAAGCCATTGCGGCCGCCCTCGGCAACATAGACAAGGCAGCCGAAGATGGTGGTCAGGATCATCATGAAGGCGAAGAAAACAAAGACCTTGCGCGCTGAACGCTGCAGGGCACCCGCCAGAAAGTTCACCTCTGCCAGTAGGGTGACGAGCCGCAGAACGCGGAAAATACGCAGGATGCGCAGTAAGCGAATGATCAGCAGCGGTGCTGTCTGGGGGACCAACAGTGAAAGGTAGGTAGGCAGTAGCGCCAGTAAATCGATGACGCCATAGACGCTCCATACATAAGCTTTGCGGTTGGGCGCGCACCAGATTCTCACCAGGTATTCCACTGTAAACAGAAGGGTGAAAACCCATTCCAGCTTCAGGTAAAAATTCCCGTACTCGGCATCCAGTTTGTGCACGGAATCCAGCATGATCACGGCCACGCTGGCCAGAATCACGACAATAAGAATGATATCAAACCATTTTCCGGCGGGAGTCTCCGTGCCGAAGATTACCTCGTAGAACTGTTCCTGTAGCGGCGTTTGCTGGCGCTTTGACATGAATTATTGTTACCAGATGCTGCCCAATGTGCGGTGCGACCACTATATGCAACGGCGTGGGCTTTGTACATTGGAAGGCTGCCCCCGGCGTCTGGCCTCGCACAGTCCCCGCCCGATGCCATTCAACTTACCGCCGAACCCGACGCTGAGGTAATTCTGTTCATCTCTGCTATTCAAAGAAGCGCTACAACATCAACCATCGCTGCCGTTAACGTTGCAACATCTGCGCTGCTCATCACATACGGTGGCATCACATAAACGAGCTTGCCAAACGGACGAACCCACACACCACGCTCGACAAACATCGGTTGTACTGCGCGCATGTCCACTGGATTTTTCAGCTCGATCACGCCAATCGCACCCAGCGTTCTAACGTCCGCCACATTGGGCAGTGAGCGCGCGGGCGCGAGACCGGCCGACAACTCCGAGTGCAAGCGCTCTACTGTGTGTTGCCAGGGCTGTGAGAGAAGTAGTGTGATGCTGGCGATGGCGGTGGCGCAGGCCAGCGGGTTGGCCATGAAGGTTGGGCCATGCATGAACGCGCCGGCGTCGCTCTGCGTGATGCCGTTGCTGATACGTTCGTTGCACAAGGTGGCCGCCAGCGTCATATAGCCGCCGGTGAGCGCTTTGCCCAGGCAGAGGATGTCGGGTGTGATTGCGGCATGGTCAAGTGCAAACAGCTTTCCAGTGCGACCAAAGCCGGTGGCGATCTCGTCAAAAATTAGCAGTACATCGTACTCGTCGCACAAGTCTCGCAGCCGCACCAGATAATCCGGAGAATAAAATCGCATGCCGCCAGCGCCCTGCACGACCGGTTCCACGATAACCGCAGCAAGTTCGTGACTGTGGCTTGACAACAACAAAGATAATGCCGCTATGTCGCTGTCCTCGCAGGGCTCATTGAAAGCGCAGGAGGGTGGCGGCGCAAATAGTTGTTGCGTCAGCGCAGCGCCGAACAGATGATGCATTCCTGTGACAGGGTCGCATAACGACATCGCGCCGAAGGTATCGCCGTGGTAGCCACTGCGCAGAGATAATAGTTTTTGCTTGGCCGGTTTGCCGACGCTATACCAGTATTGAATAGCCATTTTCATAGCGACCTCGACGGCGACGGAGCCCGAGTCACTGAAAAATACGCGCTCCAGTGAGGGCGGGGTAATGTCCACTAGCAGTTGCGCCAGATGCACTGCTGGCGCATGGGTCAAGCCACCAAACATCACATGCGACATTGCGTGCAGTTGCGACTCTACGGCGGCATTGAGTGCCGGGTGGTTATAGCCGTGTATCGCGCACCACCACGACGCCATGCCATCGATCAGTTCACGGCCGTCAGACAGTGTCAGGCGCACACCACTGGCGCGGGCGACGGGGTAGACCTCGGCGCCGCCCGTGGCGGGTGCATACGGATGCCAGATCGCGGCACTGTCGCCGGCCTGAAGTTCTGACCACGTAGGAGTGCTCATTGATCCGCCAATGTTGCGGTGACGGTCGGCAGTATGTTCGCCAGCATCAGGGCCTGCGCTTCGACCGTCGGGTGAAGCCCGTCGGCCTGCATTAACGCGGGGTTGATGGCGACGCCGTCGAGAAGAAAGGGCGCGAGTATGCTGTTGGTCTCTTTCGCGACCTCGCGGAAGCTGTCGCGAAATCCTGCGGTATACCGCGAACCGTAGTTGGGGGGGATCTCCATGGGAACCAGTATAACTTTCGCTCCGTTATTTTGGGCCATAACGGTCAATGCCGTCAGATTTTTGCGCAAAGTTTGCAATGGATAACCGCGCAGACCATCGTTGGCGCCCAGTTCTATGATGACCACGCTGGGATTGTGCTCTGCCAACAGTGCCGGTAAGCGGCGCAGCCCTCCCGCCGCAGTCTCGCCGCTGATGCTGGCATTGACGATGTTAAGCGCTGGATATTGCTCACGCAGTTCATCCGACAATTGCGCCACCCAGCCCTGTTGCAGAGACATACCATAGGCGGCACTGATACTATCCCCGAGCACCAACATGTTTTGTTGACCGACCTGTTGACCGACCTGTTGACCGACCTGTTGATCGGCCTGTTGATCGGCCTGTTGATTGGCCTGTTGATTGGCGTGCACGTTTACTGCGAACGCAGCCAGTAGCAGACATCCAAGTATGAGCGAATTGCGTATAAGGCCGAAAAGGGCGTGCTGCATGATCAAAACTAATAATCTCCAGAAGCGGGTTCCCATGGCGGGGTCCGAGTTGGAGATACTGAAAGGGATCACTCTGGAAATCAAGTCGGGGGAGTCCGTCGCGATTATTGGCGCCTCCGGGTCCGGGAAATCAACTCTGTTGGGCTTGCTGGCTGGGCTGGATGAAGCGACTGCGGGCAGCGTGACGATAAACGACACTGATCTGGGCGCGCTGGACGAGGATGGCAGAGCATTATTTCGCGGCCAGCATGTTGGCTTTGTATTCCAGTCTTTCCAGTTGCTGCCGGCGCTGACGGCGCTGGAGAACGTGATGTTGCCGCTGGAATTACAGGGGCAGAGCAAAGCGCAGGAGCAGGCTGAGCACTATCTGCAGCGTGTTGGACTCAGCGCCAGAACAGGGCATTACCCGTTGCAGTTATCCGGTGGTGAGCAGCAACGCGTTGCCCTGGCGCGGGCTTTTGCGTCCAAACCGTCAATATTGTTCGCGGATGAACCCACGGGCAACCTCGATAAGACCACAGGAGATCATATTATCGACCTCCTATTTGAGCTGAACCGGGAAGAGGGCACTACTTTGGTGCTGGTGACGCACGATCATTCATTGGCAGATCGCTGCCAGCGTCGTTTACGTCTCGATGGCGGTGCGTTGGTGCAGGAGTAAGCCCGGTGTCGATAACTGCCACGAAAATGCTGGCGCGCGATTGGCGCGGTGGTGAATTGGGTGTGCTGGTGATGGCGCTGGTGCTGGCCGTGGGTGTGGTGTCAGGCATTAGTGCGTTTACCAGCCGGCTGCAGAATGCGCTGGAGCAGGAGAGTCATCGATTTCTTGCAGCGGATGTCGTGGTGAGCAGTAGCCGGGAACTGCCTGCGCAGTGGATAGAAAAGTCCGATGTTGACGGGCTGCAGCATGCGCTGACGCTGCAGTTTCCATCCATGGTGTACGTCGGTGAGGACACCATGTCTCTGGCCTCTGTTAAGGCGGTCAGTGAGGCCTATCCGCTGCGCGGCGCGCTGACTTACAGCACAGAACCGTTTGGCGCAGTGGTGTCAGCGGATGCAGGGCCACGTCAGGGCGAAGTCTGGTTGGATTCACGCCTGTTTGCCCTGCTCGATGTGACGATCGGGGACACGGTCACGGTGGGTGAGGCGACTTTTGTAGTGGCTGCCGCAGCGCGCACAGAGCCCGATCAGGGTTCCTCTTTCTATGGTTATGGTCCGCGTGTGCTGATGCACTATGCCGATATTCCCGCAACCGGGGTGGTGCAGCCGGGTAGCCGGGTAGAGTACCGCCACCTGTATGCCGGTGCGTCAGCGTCGATAGCAGATTTTACCCAGTGGTTGGAGCCACAACTGCAAGATGGGCAGCGCGTTATCACCGTTGAAGAGGGCCAGCCGGGGATCAGTAATGCGCTGGACCGCGCTGAGAGCTTCCTGCTGCTGGCTGGCAGTCTCGCTGTTGTGTTGGCAGGGGTGGCTGTTGCGCTGGCGGCGCGGCGCTTCAGCGAGCGCCATCATAACTATGTGGCCATTATCAAAAGCTTGGGCGCGACCTCCGGCACTATTAATCGTTTGTACGGTAGCAGTTTGCTGCTACTCGGTCTAATGGCCACCGTCATCGGATGTTTGCTGGGGTGGGGCATACAGGCATTATTCTTCTATTTATTTGCGGATCAAATGCCGGTGCAGCCGGGCCCGAGTGGTGTCAGGCCCTACGCGATTGGTGCAGTGACATCGCTCACTTGCCTGTTATGTTTTGCATGGCCGCCGCTGCGCCGCCTGGGCCAGTCCAGCCCATTGCGTGTATTGCGTCGTGACCTGCCCCTGGAGGGGCGTCGTGCGATACAGGATTACGCGCTGGGATTACTGGCGATCACCCTGTTGATGTGGTGGTACAGCGCGGACTGGAAACTGACTCTCGCGGTGCTGGCGGGGCTGGCGTTAACAGCGGGCCTCGGTTTTTGCCTTGCCCTGACACTTTTGCGCGGCGGGCGCCTCGTGGGCATGAGCGCAGGCAGTATCTGGCGACTGGCGTTGGCCGGCTTGCAGCGACGTGGCACTGCCAATGCCCTGCAGGTGGTGATATTTGCGATGGCCATCATGATGCTGTTGATGTTGCTTCTGGTGCGTACCTCGCTGATCGATGAGTGGCAGGCACAGCTCCCAGATGATGCACCCAATCACTTTATGATCAATATAGGCCCTGAGGATGTGCAGCCAATAGAGCAGGCGCTGCGCCTGGAGAATATTACCAGCGAGCCATTCTTTCCGATGATTCGAGGCCGCATCATGTCTGTGCAGGGCGCAGATCTGCCAATCACCGACGATGTGGAGGAGGGGCGACGCCAGCGCGAAATCAACTTTACCTGGTCGGACACACTGCCTGCGGATAACAAACTGTTGGCTGGCCAGTGGTGGGAACCGGGAACTGAGGAAGCTCTCGTATCGCTAGAGGAAGAATTCGCCGAAAGGATGGGTATCGAAGTCGGTGATACAGTCGGCTTTCTGGTAGGCTCGCAAGTACTCGAAACGCGCGTGGCCAGTATTCGTCAGCTGGACTGGCAGTCGATGCGACCCAATTTCTTTCTGGTATTTCCGCCGCGTCTATTGGCCGCATACCCGGCCACATTTATGACCAGTTTTCATCTCGATGCCACCGAAAAAAGTTTCCTGAACCGTTTTGTGCGTAACTTCCCGACAGTTACCGTGATAGAAATGGATGTTGTCGTGGAGCAGATCCGCACAATCATCAACCAAGTGTCAGCGGCCATCAATCTGGTACTGATTGTGATCCTCGCCGCTGGTGGTCTGGTACTGGTAGCCGGTGTGCAGGCCAGCGTCGATGCGCGTGTGCATGAGAGCGCAATCCTGCGCGCGCTGGGAGCGCAACGACGCTTGATTCTGGGCGGGCTTTTGATCGAGTTTGCAACGATGGGGATGTTTGCTGGGCTGCTTGCGACAGTGGCCGCTGAGTTGTCAGTATTCATTCTTCAAACAACCGTGATGGAGATGGATTACACCCCCACACCATGGATCTGGCCGCTGGGGATTGTGGCCGGCACGGTGATTATTGGTGCGCTGGGTGTATTCAGTTGTCGTCGGGTGGTGTCTGCGCCGCCGGTGGAAGTGCTGCGGGAGTTGTAAAGTCTAGGGGCAGTCTTTGCCGGGTAACGCGATCTGACGGTGCATCAGATGAATACGATACACCCTCAAGGAATATCTGCACACCCAGATCCACCTGCCGCTGCAAATCGATATACCGTGCAAACAATTCCGGTGCATCAACCAGCAGTGTTGATAGCCCATAGATACTCGACCACGCTGCGTTTGCCATATACGCAATGTCATCTACAGGCCGAAAAACCCCTGTGTCTACCCCACGTTGCAGTATGTCCTGCACCAACTGCAAGGTGTCCCGACTGGCTTTGCGCAGCTCCGGGTATTTGACGGTCGGCTGTACGGCCGGACCAAACATCAACTTGAATACTTGCGGGTTGTTCGCCGCGTAATCGACATACGCGTGGGCGAAAGCGATCAATTGCTCCTGCGGACAATCACCGGCGGTTGATCCGGCGCGCCGCAGAGCTTCGAGTAAATCGCGATACCCGCTGGTCGCCATCGCCGCCAGCAATTCGCCTTTATCGGCGAAGTGGCGGTACGGTGCGGTTTGCGATACACCTACTGCACGGGCCAACGCACGCAGGCTCAGGTCTTCCACGCCGGTTTCACGCAGCTGTTCGATCGCTGTCGTCAGTAATTCTGCACGCAGGTTGCCGTGGTGGTAGCTTTTTGACGTTGCGAGTTGATTCATGGGATAAGCTTATCTCAAAAAACAGCGGGAACACTAGTTGTCTAAGCCCACATGTGAAAAGAGGAAGTGCCAGCACAAATGGTTGCTGCAACGACTTCCGGTTAGATCCGTTCCTGTAGGGATAAATCCGAGCCGCATGTATTGATGCCCACAAGTGGCACTTCGGCGATACATTGAATGCTACAGGGTTGGGACTGTGCGATGCAGAAGGACCTGCCCCTGTTTACGAGTATGGGTTCACGGCGAGCCCCAGCCCTGCAACATTCTCGGTATCGCCGATGCTGATGCGCTAAAGTAAGTGCCCCTGGCGATAAACCCCATGCGCTCCAAAGCTCATTCGAGCTGCAGAGTTTAGCCGCACAGGAACTGCGGCGCGGAGTTCGCTCTGAGGGCTATCTTCGCAGAGCCACTATTCTTCGCAGAGCCACTATTGGTTCGAGTGAGTGCTACGGCAGCAAGTGTTTGACTGCATCGCGCTCTTCTGCCAGTTCCTGCGCAGTGGCCGTCATCCTGACGCGACTGAACTCACCGATTTCAACATCCTGCACAATAACCCAGTCCCCGTTGCAGCAGCGACAGGGGAAGGAGTAGATCAGTCCTTCCTGAATACCGTATGAACCGTCCGACTGGACGCCCATCGAGACCCAATCATCGCCCTCAGTGCCCAGCGCCCAGGAACGTACATGCCCGATGGCTGCGTTGGCGGCAGAGGCTGCAGAAGACGCTCCGCGAGCTTTGATAATGGCAGCGCCGCGTTGTTGCACCACAGGGATAAATTCTTCTTCATACCACGTCTGGTCAACCAGATTGATGGCCGGTTCGCCACTGACTTTGGCATTAAACAGGTCCGGGTATTGTGTGGCCGAATGGTTGCCCCAAATGGTCATATTGGTCACGTCGTTGACAGTCTTGCCCGTCTTCAGCGCTATCTGTGTTTTCGCCCGGTTGTGGTCGAGGCGAGTCATGGCGGTGAAGTTGTGGGGATTGATGTCGGGTGCGTTGCGCTGGGTGATCAACGCGTTGGTATTGGCCGGGTTACCCACCACCAGCACTTTGATATTTCGGCTGGCGTGGTCATTAATAGCCTTGCCTTGCACCGAGAAGATGGCAGCGTTGGCTTCCAGTAGATCTTTGCGTTCCATGCCGGGCCCACGAGGACGAGCGCCGACCAGCAGTGCGTAATCGGTATCCTTGAAACCCGTATTGGGGTCGTCAGTGCAGACAATGCCTGCCAGCAGTGGAAATGCGCAGTCCTCAAGTTCCATTTTCACGCCGTTCAGCGCTTCCATAGCGGGTGTGATATCGAGCATTTGCAGGATCACAGGCTGGTCATCGCCGAGCATGGCCCCGGAGGCAATGCGAAAAACGAGTGCGTAGCCAATTTGGCCCGCAGCGCCGGTGACAGTCACGCGAACAGGTTGTTTCATGAGAAATAGGTCCTTATTAATGACGAGAGCGACTTTAAGCGGCGGTCATTGTCATGGCAAATTGCTGAAAATACAAGGCAGACCCCGGGCGCTGACCAGTGGCCGCAAGCGTTTGAGCGGCGAATAGTTCGGGTCTCCCGATAATAATACTCCTGAAAAATACATCCGGGTTATCGGCAAATAGCCGTGTCACAACTGGACGCGCATCACCACAAGCAAGTAAAATGCCCGCCAAATCAAGCACTAACGGCGACCAACGTGCGCGACCTTTCCCGCAAGGACAAACTCGAAGATAACAAGCTGCAGAAGCGGTTGCGCCGCAACGTGGGCAATGCAATCGCCGATTACACGATGATTGAGGAGGGCGACAAGGTGATGGTGTGCGTGTCAGGAGGCAAGGACTCCTACGCCATGCTGGATGTGCTGCTGAACCTGCAAAAAAGTGCGCCCATCGATTTTGAACTGGTGGCCGTCAACCTGGATCAAAAACAGCCCGGCTACCCAGAGGAAGTGTTGCCCGCGTACCTGTCCGCAGCCGATGTTCCCTATTATATTTTGGAGAAAGATACTTACAGCATCGTCAAGGAAGTGATTCCTGAAGGGAAGACCACCTGCGGTCTTTGTTCGCGATTGCGTCGTGGCAGCCTGTACGGTTTTGCGCAGGACATTGGCGCTACCAAGATAGCGCTGGGGCATCACCGTGACGATATTGTTGAGACCCTTTTTCTGAACATGTTTTTCAACGGCAAGCTCAAGGCAATGCCCCCGAAGCTACTCAGTGATGACAAGCAAAACGTGGTGATTCGCCCCATGGCGTACTGCAAGGAGAAGGATCTCGCGCGGTATGCACAATACAAAGAGTTCCCAATCATTCCCTGCAACCTGTGCGGATCGCAGGAACATTTACAGCGCGTGCAGGTAAAACTCATGCTTGAAGAGTGGGAGCGTGAGTATCCAGGGCGCACAGAATCTATTTTTCGCAGCATTTGTCATATCTCGCCGTCACAACTGGGAGACCGCAAGCTGTTCGATTTTCACAACCTGCGCGTCGAGCGCGACGAAGGTCTCCATGTACCGGCGATCCGGGTGGTTAACCTCTAGTGCCTGTGAACCCCAGCGGGATGCTATTACTGGCCGCCCAATCCTTGAGTCTGGTGCGGGGCGGACGTGAGTTGTTTTGTGAGTTGTCACTCGAGGTGTATGCCGGGCAGCTGTGGCAAATCGAAGGTGCCAATGGCGCCGGTAAGACCAGCCTTCTACGGATTCTTTGCGGGCTGTCACGGTATGGGTTTGAGGGCAAGGTGCTACGCCACTCTCGGCATCTTTATGTCGGCCACCAGAGTGCAGTGAAGGCGCTGCTGACGCCGCGGGAAAATCTCGCCTGGCATGTCAGCGGAGAACGTCATAACACAAATCAGAAAATCGAAGCCGCTCTGGCAGGTGTCGGTCTTTACGGTTACGAAGATGTGCCCAGCCATACTCTGTCGGCGGGTCAGCACCGTCGAGTGAATTTAGCACGCTTAGCATTGTCCAATTCACCCTTGTGGTTGTTGGATGAGCCCTTTACCGCGATTGACAAAACCGGTGTCGCCGAGTTGCAAATGCTACTGGTGGCGCATGTTGAAGCGGGTGGTGCTGTTGTTCTGACCTCCCATCAGGCGTTGCAAGTGCGCTGCGAAGTGCAGACCTTGAACCTGGATAGGGTGGCTGCATGAGCGCCCCGGGTGCAGCGCAATTTTGCGTGAGGCTGTTGCGGCGGCAGCTGCTGTTGGCAGTGCGTCGTCCCATTGAGATTGCCAACCCACTGCTGTTTTTTGCCATGGTGGTCGCGCTGTTCCCGCTGGGTCTGGGACCGTCACCGGAGAAATTGGCAGGCTTTGCTCCGGGCGTGCTGTGGATTACCGCGCTGCTGTCGAACCTGCTCACCTCTGATGCGGTGTTCAGGAGTGATTTTGACGATGGCAGTCTAGAGCAATTGTTGCTGGCTCCGCAGCCGCTGTTCCTGTCAGTGCTGGCCTATATCGGCGCGCACTGGCTCACCACGGGAATGCTGTTGGCATTGGTGTCGCCGGTGTTTGCCTTGATGCTCAACCTGCCATTGCAGGCCGTGGGGACGCTAGTAGTTAGCCTGTTGTTGGGCACCGCGGTGCTGAGCCTCGTGGGTGGTATCGGAGCGGCGCTAACGGTGGGATTGAAGCGCGGCGGGATGTTGATCTCGTTGTTAATTCTGCCTCTGTATATGCCGGTATTGATATTTGGCGGCGCTGCTGTCCAGGCTGCGACGAGTGGTTTCCCCGCGGCGCCATATCTGGCTATTCTGGGCGCGTTATTATGTTTTGCGGTTGCGCTGGCGCCGCTGGCGATGGCCGCAGGTTTAAGGATAAGTATTGATGCCTGACAACGTTTTACGATCTAAATCCAATCCACCGGACATTGGTTTGTTCGGTGCGAATTGCCCTGTATAATTGCGCCCTATGTGGTCTATATTTCATAAATTCGGCTCGCCCCCCTGGTTGTACTCCATCTCTGGCGCCATCCTGAGATGGCTGCTGCCCGCCACCTTAATCGCATTGATAGTCGGTGTGTCGTGGGGTTTGCTTTTTACCTCTCCCGATTTTCGTCAGGGCAATAGTTACCGCATCATTTATATTCATGTGCCCGCCGCGGTGGTGGCGTTGGCCGGCTATTATGTGATGGCCTTGGCGGGTGCAGTCAGTCTCATTTGGCGCATGAAAATGGCCGACGTAGCGATGAAGGCCGCAGCGCCCATCGGTGCGGCCTTCACCTTTATCGCATTGTTCACCGGTGCAGTGTGGGGAAAACCGACCTGGGGTACCTGGTGGGTGTGGGACGCTCGCATCACCTCAATGTTGATTTTGTTATTCCTGTATCTTGGCGTAGTGGCACTGTACGAGGCTTTCGACAACAAGGAGGCGGCAGGCAAGGCGTGTGCTGTGCTCAGCCTGGTCGGCATGGTGAATATACCGATTATTTATAAGTCGGTTGACTGGTGGTACAGCTTGCATCAGCCGGCTTCCATCAAATTCACCGAGAAATCGACGATAGATCCCAGCATGTTCTACCCGCTTTTGTTGTGTATTGGCGCGTTCTACGCGCTCTTCACTTGTTGCCTGCTGCTTAATATGCGCGCGGAGCTTCTGCAGCGTGAGTCGCGCACGCAATGGGTCAAGAAACTTGCCACTGAGTCAGGGAGAAATTGATGTACTTTGATAGTCTGTATGCGCTGTTGACCATGGACGGCCATGGCTTCTATGTCTGGACAGCCTACCTGGTCACTCTGATTGTCGTGGCGATGACACTGATCAGCCCTTTACGTCGACGCAAGCGCTTCTTACAGCATCTGGCGGCCGAATTAAAACGTAACCAGGTCGCGCCGGGCGGCGGCGCCAGCGGGGGTCCATAATGCATCCGATACGCAAGCAGCGGTTGTATTTGGTGCTTTTTATTGCGCTGTTCTCCAGTGCAGCGGTCGGTCTTGTGACGTATGCGCTGCGTGGAAACATTAACCTCTTTTACCCGCCGGCAGAAGTTGTTGCGGGCAATGCGCCTATCGGCCAGGCGATCCGCGTTGGCGGCATGGTCGTAGAAAATAGTGTGCAACGCGCTGACGATAGTCTGGAGATTCGTTTTGAAGTTACCGACTTCAAGGAGTCGGTAGCGGTCGTGTATGTGGGTATCCTCCCTGACCTGTTTGGTGAAGGGCAGGGCGCGGTTGCCTCAGGCGTATTGAACGATGACGGTGTGCTGCAAGCGACTGAAATACTGGCCAAGCATGATGAGAACTATATGCCTCCGGAAGTCGCGCATGCATTGGAGAGCTCGGGATATGACTACAAAGGTAACGCCAAATGATTCCTGAAATAGGCCACTTTGCATTAATTCTGGCATTTTGCCTTTCGATAATCCTCGCTACAGTGCCGGCCTGGGGTGCCTGGCGTGGCAACAGCGTCGCCATGGCTCTCGCCCCGAGTCTGTCTGTTGGTATTCTGGTTTTTGTCACGATCAGCTTTGGGTGTTTGGCGACTGCTTTTTTACAGGATGATTTTTCGGTCGCATTGGTGGCCTCTCACAGCAACACCCTGCTGCCAGCGATATACAAGTTTTCTGCGGTGTGGGGTAACCACGAAGGTTCTCTCGTTCTGTGGGCGCTGATCCTTGCAATGTGGACAGCGGCCGTTGCGCTGTTCAGTCCCCAGCTGCCGCTGTTGGTATTGTCGCGCGTATTATCGGTGATGGGTGTCATTGCCGTGGGCTTTTTGTCGTTCTCACTTATTACGTCAAATCCATTCGCCCGTTTGTTGCCCGGAGCGCCCGCCGATGGCAACGACCTCAATCCACTCCTGCAGGACCCTGGGCTGATTATTCATCCGCCACTGCTTTACATGGGTTATGTGGGATTTTCGGTAGCCTTTGCTTTTGCTATCGCAGCGCTACTTGGCGGTCGCCTCGATGCCTCTTGGGCGCGCTGGTCGCGCCCCTGGACTAATATTGCTTGGGCTTTCCTTACCCTCGGCATCATGTTGGGCAGCTGGTGGGCTTACTACGAGCTGGGCTGGGGCGGTTGGTGGTTTTGGGACCCTGTTGAGAACGCTTCATTTATGCCGTGGCTTGCGGGTACGGCTCTAATACATTCACTGGCTGCCACGGAAAAGCGTGGCCTGTTCAAGAGTTGGACCGTATTGCTCGCCATCTTTGCATTTTCCCTGAGTTTGCTAGGCACATTCCTGGTTCGCTCTGGTGTTCTGACCTCGGTACACGCATTTGCCACTGATCCAGATCGTGGCCTGTTTATACTGGTTTTTCTGGGCCTGGTCGTTGGCGGCTCGTTGACGCTTTATGCGGTGCGCGCTCCGGCAGTGAGTAGCCGAGTCAGTTTTGCCTGGGTGTCCAGAGAGAGCCTCCTGTTGTTCAATAATGTGGTATTTCTCGTCGCGACCCTCACCGTGCTTTTTGGCACGTTGTTCCCGCTGATAGTAGATGCGCTTGGCATGGGCAAGGTGTCCGTCGGGCCTCCGTACTTTAATGCTGTGTTCGTGCCGCTAATGGCCTTGCTGGTGCCGGGTATGGTGCTCGGTCCGGTGTCGCGCTGGAAGCGCGACAACGCGGCGCGCTGGCGCGGTGAATTATTGATCCCGACTGCCGTGGCTGTGCTCTGCGGCATCACCTTCCCGCTGGTGCATGCCCCTTACAACGTCTGGGTGGCACTGGCCGTGCTGCTGTCCAGCTGGCTACTAGTGGGCTTGGCCAAAGATTTTTGGGGGCGCCTGCGCAGTGGTAGCAATACCGCGGCGGGATTACGCCGCCTGACGCCAGGTTACTGCGGAATGGTCATTGCTCATCTTGGATTCGCAGCCTGTGTCATAGGTGTAGTCGCCACCAGTCAGTATTCCATTGAGCACGATCTAAAAATGGAGCCCGGTGATAGTCGTGAGCTCGCCGGATATACCTTTCGGTTTTTAGACGTTGGGCAGGTGCGTGGGCCCAACTTCATAGCCGATGAGGCGCGCTTTGAAGTGATGCAGAATGGTGTTCAGGTAGCGCTGCTGAATCCGCAGAAACGTCGCTATCTCGCCAGTGGATCGGTGATGACTGAAGCGGCCATAGACGACGGTATGTTCCGCGATCTTTTTGTCGCAATGGGGGAACCGGTGGGCGATAACGGCGCTTGGGCGATACGGCTGCACTATAAGCCGATGGTGCGTTGGATGTGGCTAGGTGCAATTATGATGGCCGTCGGTGCATTCACAGCGACGCTCGACAAGCGCTATCGCCGCGAGCGTCAAACGGCCGATGAGCGCATCGGGGCTGCAGCACATGGGGTCTAGGCTCAAGCTATTTTTGCCGCTATTTCTATTCGTTGTGCTGGCGACTATTTTGTTTCGTGGCCTATCTCTCGATCCCAGCGAGATGCCTTCTGCCCTGATCGATAGGCCGCTGCCGCAGTTTAGTCTGCCCGCCTTGGGGGCCGATAGGATGTTGTCGTCGGAAGATGTTTCTGGAGAGGTAGCGCTATTGAATGTATGGGCCACCTGGTGTATCTCCTGTCGCGTCGAACACCCCTACCTGAGGCAGCTGGCCGACGCGGGAGTGCCTATATTTGGCCTCAATTACAAAGACAGTGATGCGGCCGCACTGCGTTGGTTGGAGGAATTGGGCAACCCCTACCGCCTCAACATAGCCGATAGAGAAGGTACTCTGGGCGTAGATTTGGGTGTCTATGGCGCGCCCGAGACGTACCTGCTGGACGCTGATGGGGTGGTCCGCTACCGCCATGTTGGCGTTGTAGACGAAAACGTGTGGCGGACGGTACTCGAACCTCTGTATATCGAATTGACCCGGGCGGAGAACACACCATGACACTTTTGCGCACGCTACTGCTCAGTGCTTTGATGCTGGGAGCCAGCCATGCAGTGGCGTTAATTGAAACATACGATTTCAGTAACCCTGAGTTGGAGGCTCGCTATCAGTATCTCAGCGATGAGCTGCGCTGCCCGAAGTGCCAGAACCAGAACATCGCCGATTCCAATGCGCCAATCGCGCAGGATTTACGCCGGCTGTTACATCAACAGCTGGAGTCGGGGGCATCCGATGACGAAGTGCTCGAGTATATGGTGGACCGCTATGGCGAGTTTGTGCGCTATCGCCCAGCCTTTTCCGGTACGGCCGTTCTGCTTTGGCTTGCCCCCATCCTGCTCCTGTTCGGCGCGGTAGGTGTGTTGATAGCAACGCTGCGTTCGCGTCCCAAAAATGTCAGTGAGGGCACTGCCTTAACGGCGGAAGACAACGCACGGTTGCAAAAATTACTGAATACAACGGAGCGCGACTCTTGACGATCTTTTTGTTGGTGTGCGCTGCGCTGGTGCTGCTGAGCGGTGTCTTCTACTTGTTTCCCCGCGTGCGAGCCGGCGCTGCTGAGGAAGATCTGGATGCCGCCAACCTAGAGTGGTTTCGGCAGCGGGAAGCAGAATTGGTCGGGGAGGACAATGACGCCCTGCGCGAGGATGCACGTATCCGTTTGCTGGAAGATCAGCGCGAGTTTGAGAAAGGCCAGAAGGCGTCGGCGCAGTCATTTCCGGTGTGGGTATTGCTGCCGTTCGTGGCGCTGCTTGCCGGTGGATTGTATTTCGTGCTCGGTGGTGCTCAGGATGTAGTGATCACCCAGCGTTTGAGTACTATGCAAGAAGATATGACACAGCAAGAGATGCGCATACTCATCAGCGATGTCGAAGCGCGCTCTGCCCAGCGTCCGGAAAATATGCATTACCTGACGTTGCTGGGCCGCTATTATATGAGCGAGCAGGATTACCCGCTGGCGTCACAAACCTACGCCACTTTGGTAGAGGCTGCACCGGAGGATCCGCAAGCACTGGCCTATGCCGCGCAAGCGGCATATCTGGCGGCAGGTCGTTCGCTCGGAGATCTGGCTCGTTTGCAGGCCGAGCAGTCGCTGGCAGCCGACCCGCAGCAACGCACTGCGCTGGGCTTGCTGGGCATGGCGTCTTTCGAGCAAGGACAGTTCCGGGCCGCCATCGAGTATTGGCAACGACTGCTGGTGATGGAGCCAGCAGGGTCTGACAGTGCGCAAATGATCAGTCAGGTTATTGAAACTGCCACCCAACGACTGGCAGCAGCAGATTCAGGCGCCGCAGCACCGCCCTTGGCCCCCAGTATTGCGCCCGCGAGCTCGCAAGACGCGGCTGCCGCACCGAGTATTGGCGTTACAGTGCAGATATCGGTGCCCGATGACGCGGCAGTTTCGGCTACTGATACTGTGTTCGTGCTGGCACGCAATGCCGATTCTGACAGTCGCATGCCGATTGCGGTACAGCGTTTGACGGCAGCACAGTTACCGGTGACCTTGCGCCTCGATGACAGCAATTCTATGGCGGGCCAGAAATTGTCGGAAACGGCGTCTGTGATTGTCGCTGTGCAGGTTTCTGCCGATGGACGGCCGGGCGAGGATGGCGCTTCCTGGCTGGGGCAGGTTGGACCCGTGACTCCGTCGATGGACAAGGAGGCACTGGCTATCGTATTGCAGGCTAAAGCCCCGGGGAGCTAGCGCTTTTTGAGTGCGCTTTGTGACTGGGTGGTGACTGAGTGATGGCTGGAGTTGTCCCCGGCATCCGGTGAGCAGCAGCGGGGAGAGTGCCCCGCTTGCTCGAAGGGCGAGCATTCGCCGCGGGGCACTCTCCCCCGCTGCCGCTCACCTCGGATCGCGAGATACTGGAGCCTATGTGAGGTTCTTCATCTTCTGTGGAATCGAAAGTGTGTGCGTGGATTTGCCACGTTTACTGGTGTGCTTTTCGTCTCAGTAGCAAACACAAAAGCGAACACAAAAGCGAAGTTTCGCATTTCCCCTGTTCAGGCATAGTGTTGATCGTTTAAAGTAGATACACTATATCTTGTGTCTGGCGCGCGGCTATTTCCAGTCAAAATCCAGCATATATCTATAAAAAACAATCGGTTGCGGGACATAACTAAGGTAATATGCGACTAAAGTCAATCAAGCTGGCGGGATTTAAGTCATTCGTTGATCCCACGACAGTCAATTTCCCCAGCAACATGTGTGCGGTCGTGGGTCCCAATGGCTGCGGCAAATCCAATGTTATCGATGCGGTGCGCTGGGTGTTGGGTGAAAGCTCCGCCAAGAATCTGCGTGGCGAATCCATGGCCGATGTCATCTTCAATGGCTCGGTCAATCGCCAGCCTGTTGGACAGGCCACTATTGAACTGGTGTTCGACAATAGCGAGGGCCGTGTTGGCGGTGAGTTTGCCAGTTATGCTGAGATCTCTACGCGGCGTCTGGTAACCCGCGACGGGCAATCTGACTATTTTCTTAATGGCACCAAGTGTCGGCGTCGCGATATCACCGATATTTTTCTTGGCACCGGGCTCGGCCCGCGCAGCTATGCCATTATCGAACAGGGCATGATCAGTCGGTTGATCGAGTCCAAGCCCGAGGAACTGCGGGTCTTTCTTGAGGAAGCGGCGGGTATTTCCAAATATAAGGAGCGGCGTAAGGAAACCGAAAGCCGTATGCGGCGCACGCTCGAGAATCTCGATCGTCTCACTGATCTGCGCGACGAGCTGGGGCGGCAGTTGCAGCATCTGCAGCGTCAGGCCGCCGCTGCAGAGAAGTACACTGAGCTCAAAGCAGAGGAACGCCAGCTGAAAGCCCAATTACTTGCGCTGCAGTGCCAGGCGCTCGATAGCCAGATAAATAAGGCGACGCAGACTATCGGTGAACTGGAAGTTAAGCTGGAATCTATCCACGCGGAGCACCAGCGCGTTGATACTGCCATTGAGCAACATCGGGTAGATCATACGGATCGTACCGATGACTTCAACAAAGTGCAGGCCACCTACTATCAGTTGGGTTCTGAGGTTGCTCGTATAGAGCAGACAATCAAGCACCAACAGGAGCGTGGCCGACAGCTTCAGGATGACTTGGCCCAGACCGGGGCGAATCTTACAGAGTTGGAAAGTCATCTCGGCGATGATCGAGGCAAGTTGTCCCGGTGGGAGGTGGAGGTCGAGACGCTGGGGCCTGAGCTGGAGGGCTTGCAGGAACTGGAACTTGCCTCGGCTGAGGCGCTAACGCAGGCCGAGGAGGCTATGCATGAGTGGCAACACCAGTGGGATGAATTCAACCAGCATGCCGCAGAGCCAAGGCAGCAGGCAGAAGTACAGCAGTCACGTATCCAGCATCTGGAGCAGGTGTTGCAGCGTCTGCAGGGACGCAGTCGTCAGTTGGAGGAGGAAAAGCTCGGGCTGAGCTCGGGTCCCGCTGATACTGAGGCGGATGAACTCGGTGAACAACTGGCTGAAGTCGAGCTGGAGATGGCCGGGCATGAGCGGTACAGCGAGACACTGGTAGAGACACTGGCATCTAATCGCGATGGTCGCACCAAACTGTCTGCAGAACTCAATCAAGTGCGCTTGGAACTGCAGCAAATGCGCGGGCGTAGTGCATCCCTGGAAGCCCTGCAGCAGGCAGCGTTGCAGGATGGCAGCGAAGGCGTGGGTGTATGGTTGGAGGCGCGGCGGTTGTCAGGTAGCTCGCGTCTGTTGGACATGATGCAGGTGGACAACGGCTGGCAAGTAGCCGTGGAAACGGTGCTAGGCGCCTGTCTGCAGGCGGTATGCGTTGACGATATTGGTGCGCTGGGCGGTTTTCTGGACAGCTTTGAAAAAGGCAGCCTGCTGTTGGTCGAGTCGCACGATAGCCCGTCACCGGCAGCTGAGTTTCTGGCCGCAAAGGTACAAAGCGGCGGCAGAGCTGACGGTCTATTGGCGGGTATTCGCACAGCCGGTGATCTGGCGGAGGCTCTGCGGCAGCGAGTCGCGCTGGCTGATCACGAATCGGTTATTACGCCCGACGGCATCTGGATGGGCCGTAATTGGGTGCGCGTGGCGCGCTCCTGTGACAGTGATGGTGGCGTTATCCAGCGCCGTGAGGAACTGGAGACGTTGGCTGCAACGATCGAGCAGCATCAGCAGCGTGAGGTGCAGCTGGCGGACGAATTGCAGGGGTGTGAAAACGCCCTGAAAACGCTCGAAGATCAACGCCAGGAGTGCCAGCGTGCACTGCAGGCAAGTACGCGCCAGCATGCCGATATCAGCTCGCGCGTTTCCGCCCATCAGGCAAAAGCCGAGCAGGTCAAGCTGCGCCATGAGCGTATCAATACAGAGATTGACGAGGTCCGCAGCCAGTTTAAGCAGGAGCAGGAGGCCGTTTCTGAGGCTAGAACTGTATTAGCAGAATGTATTGAAAGCATGGAGGCGGACTCCCGTCGGCGTGAAGAGTTAATGTCCAGTCGTGACCAGATACGCGGAGCGCTTGATAGCGCGCGCCAAAAAGCACGGCATGATAAAGACGGCGCACATCAGGTGGCGATGCGCCATCAATCTCTCGCAACACAGCTCAATGCCATACGTGAGACGATCGACCGCACCGGCCGCCAGGTATCGCAACTGTGTGAGCGGAAGAGTAGCCTGAATGACTCTTTACGTGACAGTGATGCGCCGCTGATCGGGCTGCGGGAGGAGCTTGAGCAACAACTTGAACTGCGTTTGCACTCGGAGGCTGAATTGAGTGCGGCACGACAACTGGTGGCCGAGGTAGAGCATCAGTTACGCGACGCTGAAAGGCAGCGGGCGGCAATTGAGCAGCGTGCGGAAACCGTGCGCAGCGAACTTGAGCGACATCGCATTGATAACCAGACACAGCAAGTGCAGCGCAGTACCCTTTATAAACAGTTACAGGAGAGCAAGCACGAGCTTGAAACTGTGCTGGACACAATGCCTGAGGATGCCAATGAGCCCGAATGGCAAAATGCTCTGGAGCGTGCAGCGAACCGCATTGCCAGACTTGGCCCGATCAACCTCGCCGCTATCGATGAGTATAACCTTCAGTCGGAGCGTAAGAGCTACCTCGATGCACAAGACGAAGATCTGGTCACTGCGCTTGAAACACTCGAGTCGGCTATTCGCAAAATAGATAAAGAAACACGCAACCGCTTCCGCGAGACCTTCGAGAAAGTGAACACCGGTTTGCAGGAACTATTCCCCAGGGTGTTCGGGGGTGGCAGCGCCTATCTGGAGATGACAGGTGATGATCTACTCGACACAGGCATCACGATCATGGCGAGGCCGCCGGGTAAGAAAAACGCGACTATTCATTTACTCTCCGGTGGTGAAAAAGCATTGACGGCAATTGCATTGGTGTTTTCCATTTTCCAACTCAATCCAGCGCCGTTTTGTATTCTGGATGAGGTTGACGCGCCGCTTGATGACGCTAACACTGGCCGTTACGCAAGGTTGGTGAAAGAGATGTCCGAGAAAGTACAATTCATCTATATTACCCACAATAAGATTTCCATGGAATTTGCCGATCAGCTGATTGGCGTGACCATGCATGAGCCGGGCGTATCGAGGTTGGTGTCTGTGGATATTGAGGAGGCCGCAGCCCTGGCGGCCAGTTAATCACGACGATCGGAAAGCGGATAGAGCGAGTGGGACTGACGGATTTAACAATACGAGACTGGATGGTCGTTGTCGGTGTGCTGCTGATTCTGGCGGTCCTGCTGGACGCATGGCGCCGAATTCGTCGCGACAGAAGTGCGCGAGTCAAACTGAAGCTGGTCGATCCCGAAACACTCCCACCAGAAGTGCCGAACGAAAGGTCGTACGGTGAACTACCCAACGGCGGTGCAAGGGTGGTCGAGCGCGGTGAGATCTTAAAGGCCGCGGGCTACCCTCCCTCTGGCAAAAAAACAGCACCACCCCATGCGGCATCCGGGCGACGAGCTGAAAAGACTGCCCGGAAAAAACAGGCCAATAAATCTGAGTCTGACGGCGAAATTGAGCTGCTTCCCAGTATGACATCGATTACCACAGCCGATGATGACCCGCAAAACCTGGATTGGCTGGACGGCCTGATGGCCGACGAAGACGATCCACGTAAGGCATCGGCACCGCCTCGCGGCAAACTTCCTCGCGGTGTTGAGCCAGAGGTGTTTATGTTCAACGTTGTCTCACGCAGCGCAGACGGCTTTCGGGGCGACGACATCCTGCAAATACTGTTGGCCTGTGACCTGCGTTTCGGTGATATGGACTTTTTCCATCGTCATGAGTTCGAGGCCGGGCGCGGGGCGATACAGTTTAGTGTCGCCGACATGATGAAGCCTGGTGTTTTCGACATTGATAATATATCGGATCTGACAACACCGGGTCTGGTGTTCTTCCTGACTTTGCCCGGGCCTGAAGATATGACGCAGGCTTATGATTATATGCTGGAGACAGCGCAGGCTGTTGCCCGTAATCTCACCGGAGACGTGCTAGATGAGTCGCGCAGCGCAATGACGCGGCAGTCTATGGAGCACAACCGCCAGCAAATTCGTGAGCTGGAGCGTCGCCTGCTCGCCAACGCGCTCTGACTTCACCTATGCCGCTGGCGGATCCATTGCAGGACATCGAATCACTGCGAGAGCAACTGGATGCCTGGAATTATCAGTACTACGTACTTGACGAGCCCAGTGTCCCGGACGCGGAGTACGATCGCTGCATGCAACAATTGCGGCAGCTGGAAACGCAGCATCCTGAAGCTTTTCGCGCAGACTCTCCATCGCAACGCGTGGGTGCCGAACCGCTTGCGCAGTTCCGGCAAGTCCCTCACGAAGTTCCCATGCTCTCTTTGGAGAACGCATTCGGCATAGAGGACATGCAGCATTTCAACCGGCGACTGCTCGAACGTCTGGGTACAGAGTCGCAGTCGTTGGAGTTTGCCTGCGAGCCGAAACTGGACGGAATTGCTGTCAGCCTGTTGTATCGGGGCGGTGTATTAGAGCGTGGCGCAACACGCGGCGACGGCAATAACGGCGAGGACATCACCCATAACGTGCGCACAGTTCGCTCGATACCCCTGCGTCTGCGTGGCGATGGGATTCCGCCATTGCTGGAGGTGCGCGGCGAGATTTATATGCCCAAGGCAGGATTTGAGCGGCTTAATGAACGGGCGCGGCAGCGCGGTGACAAGACTTTTGTGAACCCGCGCAATGCCGCCGCTGGCAGCCTGCGGCAACTCGATTCCCGCATCACCGCAGAACGACCTCTTGAAATGTGCTGTTACAGCGTCGGCCTGGTGGAGGGTGGCAATCTGCCTGAGCGCCACGCGCAGGTGTTGGAATGCCTGCGCGGTTGGGGATTAAAGGTGAACCCGGAATCTGCGGTAGTAAGAGGAGTCGACGCCTGCAACCGCTATTTTGACGTAATGGCCGAGCGACGCGACAGGCTTGCTTACGATATTGACGGCATTGTTTTCAAAGTTAACGAGCTCGCGCTGCAGCAACGTCTCGGTTTTGTCTCGCGCGCCCCGCGCTGGGCTATCGCCAGAAAATTTCCTGCACAGGAGCAAATGACGCGACTGCTCGATGTGGAGTTCCAGGTCGGCCGTACTGGGGCCATTACACCCGTTGCCCGGCTCGAGCCCGTGTTCGTCGGCGGTGTCACGGTGAGCAGTGCCACTCTGCATAACAGTGATGAGATCGCGCGATTGGGCATCAGGCTGGGTGATACGGTTATCGTACGCCGCGCCGGAGATGTCATTCCTCAGGTGGTATCGGTAGTACTGGATCTTCGCCCTGATACCGTCCGGACCATTGAGTTCCCAACGCAATGCCCCGTTTGCCATTCAGCGATTGAGCGGGAGGAGGGCGAGGCGGCGTGGCGCTGCATGGGAGGTCTGGTTTGCGCTGCTCAGCAAAAGGCGGCGATAAAACATTTTGCCTCCCGCCGCGCTATGAACATAGAGGGTTTAGGTGACAAACTTGTGGAGCAACTGGTGGATGAGCAGCGGGTGGCCAATGTGGCGAGTTTGTATGCGCTGTCGCGCCAGCAATTACTTGGTCTTGAACGTATGGGTGAAAAGTCAGCGGAGAACCTTTTAGCTGCTCTACAACACAGTAAGCAGACAAGCTTGCCGCGGTTTATTTTCGCGCTCGGTATCCGTGAAGTGGGAGAGGCAACTGCGCTTAATCTGGCCCGCCATTTTGGTAATTGGGTTGCACTGTCTGCGGCTTCCGAGGCGCAATTGCTGCAAGTTTCTGATGTCGGCCCTGTCGTTGCGGATCATCTGCTGCAGTTTTTTGATTCACCTGCGAGTCTTGAGGTGGTGCAGTCCCTGCAAGACGCTGGGGTGAAGTGGCCCGATATTGAGTGCTTGCCTTTGCAACAGCAGCCTCTCGGTGGCCAAATATGGGTGGTGACTGGAAAACTTGAGACGCTTACGCGTGACGATGCGAAAGCCTATTTGCAGACATTGGGCGCAAAAGTCGCCGGCAGCGTGTCGGCAAAAACGACTTGTGTTGTAGCGGGTCCTGGCGCGGGCTCGAAGCTGACAAAAGCGGGTGAATTGCGCGTCAGCGTTATTGATGAGCAAGCGTTTATTGCGGTGCTTGCCGAGCACGGTTTAGATATTTGAGCGCCGTCATTAAGCTTGGCTTCGTAATCGCTGCGTTGGTCATGCTCGGCGCTTGCACAACGAGTCCGCCCAGAGACGTCAACAACATCTGCGCGATGTTTGAGGAAAAAGACGACTGGTATGATGAGGCTGCGGACGCCGAAGATGAGTGGGGTAGCTCCATTCCTGTCATGATGGCCATCATCCATCAGGAGTCGCGCTTCCGGGCAGATGCGCAGCCGGCACGGCGCACGTTACTGGGTTTTATTCCCTGGAGGCGACCGTCCAGCTCCTATGGTTACAGCCAGGCCAAAACGACCACATGGGCTGAGTACAAGGACGATGCCGGTAGTTTCGGCGCCGATCGGGATGACTTTGCCGACTCCATCGACTTTGTCGGTTGGTATAACTACCAGTCGAGTAAACGCAGTGGCCTGTCGGCGCAAAATACCTACGGTCTCTATCTCGCCTACCACGAGGGGCATGGTGGCTATAACCGCGCAACGTATCTTCAAAAGCCTGGGTTGATGGAAGTCGCGCGCAAGGTCGAAGGCCGGGCCAATACCTACCAGGCGCAGTTGGTTGTTTGCGAGGAGAAGCTCAAAAGTGGCGGTGGGTTTTTCGGTTGGTTCTAGCGTGTCGCGGGTGCCGAGCAGTTCAAGATGCGGCACTGGTCTCACTATTAATCGCTAAGTGTCGGAAAAGTAACGCTACTTCATCCCCTTGCGTAATGAAAAGATACTTGACATGTGACACACTTCTTTGTGTCCTAGGGCGCTATACGGCGTACCTTTTTAAAAAATATACTAATAATGAGTAGGGCCAGTGAAACCAACCGATATCAAAAATCCCGAGTATTTTCACAAGGTGGTGGATTGTCAGTACGCGTGTCCGGCTCACACCCCTGTGCCAGAGTACATACGCCTCATAGCTGCAGAGCGCTACACAGATGCCTACATGGTCAACTGGCACTCTAATGTATTTCCTGGAATTCTGGGGCGCACCTGTGACCGGCCGTGTGAACCTGCCTGCCGGCGTGTGCGGGTGGAGGAAGAACCGGTAGCAATTTGCCGCCTGAAGCGGGTTGCGGCTGACAACAAAGACGATATCTCGGACCGTCTGCCGATTATCCCGGCAACGAAAAACGGCAAGCGCATTGCGCTAATTGGTGCGGGCCCGGCTTCTCTGACGGTAGCGCGCGATCTCGCGCCGCTGGGGTACATCATTGATATTTTTGACAACCAGTTTGCGGGTGGGGGCATGATGCGCAGCCAGATTCCCTCCTTTCGGCTGCCTATCGGTGTGCTGGACGAGGAAGTTGACTACATCCTGAATATGGGTGTGCACGCTACATTCGATATACAGGTCGAGAGTCTCAAAGAGATACTCGCTCAGGATTACGATGCCGTCTTTGTGGGCACCGGCGCGCCGCGTGGTAAAGGACTCAACTTGCCCGGACTGGAAGACGCTATGCCCCATGTGTATCTAGGTATCGACTGGTTGGCCAGCGTTGCATTTGAGCACACCGCGGCCATCGGCAGGCGAGTGCTGGTGCTCGGCGGCGGCAACACGGCTATGGATTGCTGTCGAACCTCCCGGCGCATGGGAGGTGAGGATGTTCGGGTCGTGGTGCGCAGCCCCTTTGAGGAGATGAAGGCATCGCCTTGGGAAAAGGAAGACGCCGCTGGCGAAGGCATTCCAATCTACAACAATCATATACCGAAAGAGTTCGTGGTTGTAAACGGCCAACTCAAGGGAATGCATTTTGAGAAAGTCGAAGCGCAGTACGATGAAGACGGCAAGCGCACGCTGGTGCCCACGGGTGAGGGTCTGGTATTCATGGAAGCCGACGATGTACTGATGGCTATCGGGCAGGAAAATTCATTTCCTTGGATCGAAAGGGATGTGGGCATTGAGTTCGACAAGTGGGAGATGCCCGTCGTAGATAAGACGACCTTTCAGTCCACCAACGAGCGTGTGTTTTTTGGTGGAGATTCTGCCTTCGGCCCTGAGAATATCATTACCGCTGTCGCGCATGGTCATCAGGCCGCTGTGAGTATCGATCTGTTTTGCCGTGGCGAGGCTGTCGATAACCGCCCGCCACCCCATGTCACTCTGGCAAGCCAGAAAATGGGCGTGCATGAGTGGAGCTATGACAACGCTGTTGCCAATGACTTGCGCTATCCCGTGCCGCACGCGCCATTGGAAAAAACATTGAAAGATCGCAAGGTCGAAGTGGAGCTGGGTTTTGATGTGTCCACCGGGTTTAAGGAAGCGGAGCGCTGCCTCAATTGCGATGTGCAAACGGTGTTTGACGAGTTGCGCTGCATTGAGTGTGATGCCTGCGTAGATATTTGTCCGACCGATTGCATCACCTTTACTACCAATGGAGCAGAGGAGGATTTGCGCGCACGCCTTGAAGCACCTGCCAATGAGTTGAACCAAGATCTATATGTCTCTGCGGATTTGCCCACCATGCGGGTAATGGTCAAGGACGAAAACGTCTGCCTGCACTGTGGTCTCTGCGCAGAGCGCTGCCCAACCGCGGCGTGGGATATGCAGAAGTTCCTCTACAATGTTCGCCAGGCAGGAGAGTCAGCGTGAAGCGTATCGAATCGGTCAACGATTTCGTTATCAAGTTTGCCAACGTAAACGGTACGGGTTCTGCCAGTGCCAACAACCTGTTCGCTAAGGCTGTGTTTCGGATGGGTATACCTGTCTCACCCAAGAATATCTTCCCCTCCAATATCCAGGGCCTGCCCACATGGTACGAGGTTAGGGTGAACGACAAAGGATATCTGGGTCGACGCGGCGGAATCGATATAGCATTGTCGGTCAATCCCCAGAGTATGGCGCAGGATATCAAAGAAGTACTGCCTGGCGGTTACTTCATTTATGACAACACCAAGCCGTTGGACCTGCGCCTGCATCGCAGCGATATCACTATTATCGGCGTGCCGCTTACCCGCATCTGCAATGAGCAATACGAAGATCCCAGGCAGCGACAGTTGTTCAAGAATGTGGTGTATGTGGGCGTTCTTGCAGCGCTGCTCGATATGGACTTTAAGGTGCTCTCTGGTCTGGTCGAGGATCAATTTAAAGCCAAGAAAAATCTGGTGCTGTCAAATATCCATGCCCTTGAACTCGGGCATCAGTATGTTCACAATAATCTTGAACACCCCATAGGCATAACAGTGCACAAGAGCGATCAGGTGGGAGACAAGATCCTGCTCGACGGCAATACTGCATTGGGTCTCGGTGCCCTTTATGGCGGCGCGACAGTGGCGGCCTGGTACCCGATCACCCCTTCTACCTCGGTTGTAGACGCGTTTGAGAAATACGCCAAGCGGGTCAGGATTGATCCGGGTACAGGGCAACATAATTACGCCATCGTGCAGGCAGAGGACGAGTTGGCTGCCATCGGTATGGCCATAGGAGCCAGTTGGAATGGCGCGCGCTCCTTTACCGCCACCTCTGGCCCTGGCGTATCACTGATGAGTGAGTTTCTTGGGTTGGCATATTTCGCTGAGATACCAACGGTATTGTTTAATGTGCAACGGGCCGGTCCTTCCACAGGTATGCCCACGCGAACCCAGCAGGCCGATATTCTGTCGTGTGCATATGCCTCCCATGGCGATACCAAACAGGTCTTGCTGTTTCCATCGACACCCAAGGAATGTTTCGACTTCGGTGCACTGTCCTTTGATCTGGCCGAACGCCTGCAGACCCCCATTATCCTGATGACCGATCTCGATCTGGGTATGAACGATAACATGTCAGAACCGCTGTCCTGGGATGACGAACGCAAGTATGACCGGGGTAAGGTGCTCACCGCCGAGCAGTTGGAGGACGGCGTTGAATTTGGTCGCTATCTGGACGTTGACGGCGATGCAATTTGTTATCGTACGTATCCCGGTACGCACCCGACCAAAGGTGCATTTTTCACCCGCGGCACCTCCCGCAATGAATACGCTGTATATACAGAGAAGGGTGAAGAGTACGAGGCAAATATGCTGCGCCTGCTGCGCAAATGGGACACCATAAACCAGTATGTGCCGGCTCCGATTACGGTTGACTGCGGGATGGAAACAGAGACGGCCGTGCTGTATTTCGGGACCAGCGAAGAGTCCTCAAGAGAGGCGCTAGACCATCTGGCGTCAGAGGGCATCTATCTCAATGCTATGAGAGTCCGGGCATTCCCGTTCAACAAGGAAGTTCAGGACTTTATCGAGCGGCACAAAGAAGTTTTTGTTATTGAGCAGAATCGGGATGCACAATTGCGCACGCTGTTGATGGCGGAATTTGAGTTTGGCCCGGATAAGCTAAAGTCAGTGCTCTGTTTTGACGGCACGCCCATTAGCGCGCGCAACATTCGTAAGCAAATCAAGACACATCTCAATGGTGACAATGTGTTGCCCTTACACCGCAATACAGCCTTGTTGCGCGCCGGAGAATCACGATGAGTTACCAACTGCCTAAATTTCGACACCCTGCGCTACCGGTCAATGATCTGGGCTATACCAAAGCAGATTATGAAGGTGCAATATCAACCCTGTGCGCCGGCTGTGGGCATGACTCTATCAGCGGGGCTATCGTGCGGGCCTGCCATGAATTGTCTATCGAGCCGCACAAGATAGCGAAGCTCTCGGGTATCGGCTGTTCTTCCAAAGCCCCCACCTACTTTCTCGGCAACTCTCACGGTTTTAACTCGGTCCATGGGCGCATGCCCTCAGTGGTCACAGGCGCTGCGCTCGCTAACCGCGACTTGCTGTACATGGGTGTTTCCGGTGACGGGGATACCGCTTCTATTGGCATGGGCCAGTTTGCACACGTGGCGAGGCGCAACCTCAATATGGTGTATATCGTGATGAATAATGGTTGCTACGGCCTGACCAAGGGCCAGGACTCTGCGACTGCGGACAGAGGCTCTGCGAGCAAAAAAGGCGAACCCAATATCTACAGCGCAATCGACCTCTGCGGAACGGCACTGCAGATGGGTGCTACCTTTGTGGCGCGCAGCTTCTCCGGAGACAAGGAGCAACTCGTGCCGCTGATCAAGGCTGCCATCTCCCACCGTGGCTTTGCCCTGATCGATGTCGTATCTCCTTGCGTCACCTTTAACAACAATCCCAAATCCACCAAAAGCTATGAGTTTGTTCGTGAGCATTCAGACGCGACGGGGACGATTGACTTCGTACCTATGCAAAAAGAGATTACCACGCAATATCAGCCCGGTCACAGTCATGAGGTGACCATGCACGATGGATCCTCTATCCGTTTGTACAAAATGGACGAATCCATGAATCCTTTTGAGCGTCGCTCGGCCATCAATGCGCTGGAGGAGCACCGCTCCTCTGGTAATATTCTGACGGGTCTGATCTATATGAACCTCGATTCACGTGACCTCCACGAAGTGCTGGAAACCTCCCGGCGTCCGCTGAATTCGCTCGATGAGACGGATTTGTGTCCCGGTAACAAGATGTTGCTGAACATCAACGCCAGCCTGCGATAGCGGTGCAGGACAGTGCAGCAATAGTGCAGCAATAGTGCAGTAATAGTGCAGTAATAGTGCAGTAATAGTGCAGTAATAGTGCAGTAATAGTGCAGCAATAGCGCAGCAATAGCGCAGTAGGATGCCGCAGCAGGATAGTGCAGGGGGAGTGTCGGTGTTACCCTATTCTCTACCCGGTCTTACAGATTTGTTGCAATTGCCTTTCGTCCTGTCATGTAATTGTCATATTCCCCATTCTTAATACCCGTGTTCGATACAAACGAGGGTAACGGGCTTATGAGTACACCTACGGTGTTAATTGTTGATGACGAGTTTGCCATTCGGGACATGCTTCGTATGGCGCTCGAGCTGGCTGATTTTCGTTGCATTGAAGCACAAGACATCCAAAGGGCGTATCAACTGATCGTTGACGAGCGCCCATCCGTCGTCTTACTGGATTGGATGTTGCCAGGCGGGAGTGGCCTGGAGCTCATGCGGCGCCTTAAAAGGGAGGACCTTACTCGCGATATGCCGGTGATTATGCTGACCGCCAAAACCACTGAGGACAACGTTATTCAGGGTCTCGACATCGGCGCTGATGACTACCTCACCAAACCTTTCGCACCCCGGGAATTGATCGCAAGAATCAAAGCCCTGTTGCGACGTTCAGGCGGTAGTGTGGAAAGAGAGAAAATTCAGGTTGCAGAGCTGCTGCTTGACGGCGAGAGCAAGCGGATATTTATTGCCGATCAGCCGCTGGTTATGGGGCCGACAGAGTTTAATCTGCTGCAGTTTTTCATGTCGCATCCCGAGCGAGCCTATACCCGAGGCCAGTTGCTGGACCAGGTTTGGGGTGCCAATGTGTATGTGGAAGAGCGCACGGTGGATGTCCATATACGGCGACTGAGAAAAGCCTTGCAGTCAACATCCGGGGATTACAGCAATCTGATACAGACTGTGCGCGGCACCGGATACCGCTTTTCAGCGAGAGGCATAGTGTAATGGGGCGTGTCACGGGGTGTGTAGTGGAGGATATCGATTCATTATGAGTTGGTTGAAGGCGGCGGGGCCGCTCGTGTTCATCGTGGCACTAGCGGCAGCGTTTGGTGCATTGTATGGCTATGCCCGCGAGGGCGCTATGCTGGCACTGGGCCTGCTTCTAGGGCTATGGGTGTATCAGTTGCAGAGGCTACAATCCTGGTTGAATTCTTCCAGCACCCCTCCGCCCGACGCATCGGGTCCATGGGGAGAGGTAATTACCCGCATCTATTCTCAGGAGAAGAAAAGCAGAGAGGCGCACGCGCGATTGCAGTCCACAGTGAACTACCTGCAGGACTCCTTCGCCGCAATGCGCGACGGTGTCGTGATCTTCGATAACCACGGTGTGATCAAATGGTTTAACCGCGGTGCAGAGCCGCTACTGGGCCTGCGCCATCCCGAGGACACTGGCCAGACCCTCACCAATATTGTCCGCAGTCCAGAGTTTAATCAGTACATTCTCGGTCGTGATTACAGCACGCCGCTACAGTATCTATCTGCGGGAAACAGACAGTCGAGGTATTTGCGTGTCGAGATAACGCGCTTTGGCGAAGGTGAGCGACTGCTGTTTGTCCGGGACGTCAGCAGCGAAGTGCGGATGGAGAAAATTCGCAGGGACTTTGTCGCCAACGTGTCGCATGAATTACGTACACCGTTGACCGTAATCAGTGGGTATCTCAGCACCTTTCTGGACAATGTGCAGGAACTACCGCAGCGCTATGTGAAACCGCTGAAGCAGATGGGCCAGCAAGCACAGCGTATGGAAAGCATGCTAAAAGACCTGCTCTGGTTATCCCGTATTGAAAGCGAGAAACGCGAGGACGAGCGAGAGCGCCTCGATATCAGAGGGCTTTTGCAGGAGTTGCGTGATGAACTGGCCGAAGCCTACCCTGACGGATCCATTGTGTTGGAGCTTGATGTCGAGGAAAACCTGTATGGTGATTACCGGCAACTTTACAGCGCTGTCTCGAATCTGGCGATAAACGCCGTCAAATATAGCCCCAACCACACGCCCGTGACTATACGTTGGACTTCGAAGGGTGATAACTTGTTACTACAGGTTCAAGATCGAGGCTTGGGCATAGATTCGGTACATATTCCAAGGTTAACGGAACGCTTTTATCGCGTAGATGACAGCCGTAACTCAGCAACGGGCGGCACTGGCTTGGGGTTGGCGATTGTAAAACATGTTGCTGCGGCTCACGGCGCAAGTCTGCAGATTGAGAGTAAATTGGGCGAGGGGAGCACTTTTACGCTGGTATTTCCCAAACCCGCTATTTGAGGCTTAGGCGATGTTGAAAAAAGAAGATTATCAGCAACATATTTCGGGGCAGTTCAACTCGGAACTCGAGTCGCTGCGTAATCATATGTTGTCGATGGGAGGCAAAGTGGAGCAGCAGCTTACTACAGCCCTTGACGCCCTGATGAAAATGGACAGTGGCGAAGCCGAGCTGATTGTCCGCAGAGACAGCGAAGTGAATCAGATGGAAATGGCGATCGATGAGGAATGCGCCACTATTATTGCCCGTCGACAACCTACTGCCAGTGACCTGCGGCTTATCATCGCCATAATCAAGGTCAACCGTGACTTGGAGCGCATCGGCGATGAGGCGGCCAAAGTGGCCAAGCAGGCCGTAAGAACAGCGGAAGAGGGCATGTCTCCCAGCAACTTTGTAGAGCTCCGGCATATCGGCAACCTGGTGGCCATTATGCTCAGGAAAGCCCTCGATGCCTTTGCCCGTCTGGACGTCGATCAGGCCGTAGAGGTGGTCAGGGGGGATGACGAGGTCGACAAAGAGTACGGCAGCGCGATGCGCAGTCTGGTCACGTTTATGGTGGAAGATCCGCGCAGCATTGGCGTGATCCTGAACGAAATGTGGGCGTTGCGCAGCCTTGAGCGTATCGGTGACCACGCCTGTAATATTGCCGAACATGTTGTATACCTTGTGCGGGGTCTCGATGTTCGGCACGGTAGACTCAACGAGCTGGGTGAGAAGAGTGCTGATGTCTAGCATTGTGTGGGCGCTTCAGGCTCAAGAATAAGATTAGCCATCGTCACAAAAATGTAACATGTCGAACCTAGACTGCGTCCCGCGCGACGGCGAAAGCCCAAAAGTCACTTAATTATCCGTAAGGAGTACGAATCTCGTGAAAAATCAGCTGGTTGGAGCGGCAGTCATCCTCGCCACCTTCGGGACTCTGGGTTCGGCGCAGGCTGCCAATCGCGATTTAGTGAGTATCGTAGGTTCGTCAACGGTATATCCCTTCGCTACAGTAGTCGCAGAGCGATTTGGACGTGGGACCAAGTTCAAGTCTCCCAAGATTGAGGCAACGGGCACTGGTGGTGGACTAAAGCTGTTCTGCAGCGGACTAGGAGCCACCACGCCCGACATCACCAATGCCTCGAGGCGCATCAAGCAAAGCGAATACGATGATTGTCAGGCCAATGGCGTGACCGAGGTGGTTGAAGTCCTGGTGGGCTATGACGGCATTGCTATCGCCAATTCCAGGGAAGCGCCAGTGCTCGATCTCAGCCTTAAGGACCTCTACACCGCACTGGCCAAGGATGTCCCCGGCCCTGATGGAAAATTGATCGCTAACCCTAACCAGACGTGGACGGACGTGAACCCGGCCCTGCCCGACGTGGAGATTGAGGTATTGGGCCCGCCACCCACCTCTGGTACCCGTGATGCTTTTGCAGAACTGGCAATGGCAGGAGGGGCCAAGGGGTATCCAGAGCTTGCGAATTTGTTCGGCCTCGCAGCGGATCAAGTCGACGAGATCAAGGCGGCCATGGCCAAGCTGGGGATGGCCCCGGCGATTTATGATGCCTTGGTGGCAAGTAAAGGCAAAGCTCCCAAAGGTGAAGATGTTTTTATCACGGTAGCCTATGCGGTCCGCGAGGACGGAGTCTATATAGAGGCGGGTGAGAACGACAATCTGATTGTACAAAAGCTGGAAGCTAACCCCGATGCTGTTGGTGTCTTTGGCTATAGTTTTCTGGAGGAAAATGGGGACAAGGTGCATGGTTCCAGAGTGGACGGCGTCGTACCCACGTTCGATACGATATCCAGCGGTGATTACCCGGTGTCGAGGCCTCTGTATTTCTATATCAAGGGCGCGCATGTTGGAAAAATTCCTGGGATTCAGGAGTACGCGATGGAGTTCACCTCAAACAAGGCAATGGGTGAGGATGGTTACTTGCCCGAAAGAGGCTTGATTCCACTCAGTGAAGAGGCAATAAAGCAGACGCAGGCCGACGTTAAAAACATGCAGCCACTGAAAATGTAAAGGCTCGGAGTGATCCAATGTCAGGGGACTGGTGCATGAAAACGCTTGGGCAAAAGTCGGCGTCGCTGCAGACGTGCCATAACCTGATCACCCGCGCCACGTGATTAAAGGCAGCCAATAAACAATGCAGACAACGACGGTTTTCCTGGTACTGGTCGCCCTGTGCGTCGTCAGTTTTCTGACGGGGCGAAAACGCTCGAAAATCTTAGCCATGCAGGCTGGAAGCCTCACTTCCCTGCATTCGCTGCCCAATCATTATGGATACATGGCAGCGATATGGGCTGGCCTGCCCGCGCTGTTGGTGCTGCTGCTTTGGATGGGCTTCGAATCCAGCATCCTGCACAAGGCTGTAGTGTCGCACTTGCCTCCAGCAGTTCAGGAATTACCGGAGGAGGAACTGGGGCTCTATTACAATCAGGTACAAAGTTTTGCCAAAGGCGTTATCGATTCGGCCGAACTGGATGAAACTCAAATAGCAGCAGCAACCTACTACAGCGAAACAGCATCGTCATTCAGCCAGTTGAAAGCGACGATGGTTTTTCTGGTCGCCATACTGGGCACTTTACTGGCGTTACGACGCGTAACCCTGCTGTTTCGCGCCAGAAATCATGTCGAAAAAGTATTCGAGTGGCTGCTCTTCAGTTGTTCATTTGTGGCTGTGGTAACAACACTGGGTATTGTGCTGTCAGTGCTGTTTGAGGCAATTCGGTTTTTTCAGATTGTTCCGTTGAGTGATTTTTTGTTTGGATTGCAGTGGAGTCCACAGATGGCGATTCGAGAGAATCAGGTCGCGGCGTCCGGTTCTTTCGGTTTCGTGCCTCTTTTGATCGGTACACTTCTTATCTCGGCGGTGGCGTTGCTTATCGCAGTCCCCATTGGTTTGATGTCAGCGATTTATCTTTCCGAGTACGCGACGCGACGATTTCGAGCGGTGACCAAGCCTGTGCTGGAGATCCTCGCTGGTGTGCCCACCGTCGTCTACGGCTTTTTTGCGGCGCTGACCGTAGCGCCCTTCATCCGGGAACTTGGCGAGTCGATTGGTCTCGATGTGGCGTCAGAGAGCGCTCTGGCAGCGGGTCTGGTAATGGGGATCATGATCATTCCGTTTGTGATGTCACTGTCGGACGACATCATCAACGCTGTGCCGGTCAGTCTGCGCGAGGCTTCATTGGGCATGGGCGCGACTATGAACGAGACCATTCGCCGCGTCGTATTGCCTGCTGCCTTACCCGGTATCGTTGGCGGCATATTACTGGCTGCTTCGCGCGCTATTGGCGAAACCATGATCGTGGTAATGGCCGCAGGCTTGTCGGCAAAGCTGACCCTCAACCCGCTGGAGGCGGTAACGACCATCACCGTGCAGATCGTGACCTTGCTGGTGGGAGATCAGGAGTTTGATAGCCCCAAGACACTAGCGGCGTTTGCGCTTGGGTTGGTGCTTTTTTTCGTTACCTTGCTACTCAATTTCGTCGCGTTATACGTGGTCAGGAAGTACCGTGAACAATATGAATGAACCCGATCGATCTCACACGACCCGTATAATTCAGGCTTCATTGAAGAAGCGCTATGCACGGGAACGGCGATTTCAGTGGTATGGGCGTCTTGCCGTTCTGACAGGCTTCGTTTTTCTATTCATATTGCTGAGCGATATTGTCATCAAGGGGACTCCCGCCTTTACCCAGCACTTCATCAAACTCGACATCAATTTTGACTCCGATGAACTGGGTATCACTAGAAGCGCCTCCCTTGAGGAAATAGCATCCGCTGATTTCTCTACCCTGGTTAAAAATAGTCTCCGCGAAAAGTTCCCCGACGTCGGCGGTCGTAATGAGAAGAAAGCGTTATATCGACTAATCAGTATCCGAGCCGAGTATACGCTCCGCGATATGGTGCTGGAGAACCCACAGCTAATAGGCAATACCAGCGAAGTCTGGCTGCTAGCTCACTCGGAGGCCGGAAGTTATCTTAAGGGTCAGGTCGATACGAGGGCGCCAGAGTCCGAGCGTCGAGTCAAGGACGTACAGGTTGCCTGGCTGGACACCCTGACGAATGACGAGAGGACAGAATCACGTTTTAACGCCACATTTTTTACCTCCGGTGATTCACGAGAGCCCGAACTGGCAGGCATTAAGGCTGCATTGTACGGCTCCTTTTTCACGCTGCTCGTAACGTTTTGTCTGGCCTTTCCGATTGGTGTCATGGCGGCAATCTATCTTGAGGAATTTGCACCGCGCAACCGCCTCACTGATCTCATAGAGATCAACATCAACAACCTCGCAGCGGTGCCCTCCATCGTGTTTGGCCTACTCGGACTTGCCGTGTTTATAAACTTTTTTGAGCTGCCAAGATCTGCGCCGCTGGTGGGAGGTATGGTGCTTGCATTAATGACGCTGCCGACAATCATTATTACTTCGCGCGCAGCGATTCAGTCGGTGTCTCCCTCCATACAGGAGGCGGCGATGGGCGTGGGAGCCTCAAAGTTGCAAACCGTGTTTCACCATGTGCTGCCAGTTGCCATGCCGGGCATCCTCACCGGCTCTATTATTGGCATGGCGCAGGCGTTGGGTGAAACGGCACCGCTACTCATGATTGGAATGGTGGCGTTTATCATGGATGTCCCCGGTGGCGTAACTGACCCGGCAACGGTGCTGCCAGTACAAATCTATTTATGGGCTGATAGTCCGGAGCGTGGATTTATGGAGAAAACCTCGGCCGCAATTATGGTCTTGATGGGTTTCCTGATTCTGATGAATGCGTTTGCGGTGTATCTGCGCAAACGTTTTGAACTGAAGTGATTGGGTAGGACAACTGCGATGAGTAACGATAAAATGCTACAACTTGGAGAAAGGTGCTAATGGACAAAGTAGCGGCACTGGACATGCATGCCGACATGGATGCCTATGAGACGATTGGCGCCCCATTTGTCAAAAACGCGAAGATGTCTGCGCGTAATGTCAACGTCTTCTACGCGGACAAGCAGGCAATTCTGGATGTATCCCTGGATATCGGCCAGCATGAAGTGCTCGCGATGATCGGCCCATCAGGTTGTGGTAAATCGACCTTCCTGCGCACGCTCAATCGAATGAACGATATCATTCCTATTTGTAAAGTGAGCGGTGAAATTACTCTTGACGGTGAAGATATTTACGAGAGCAACCAGGATACGGTGATGCTGCGCGCCCGAGTTGGGATGGTGTTTCAGAAACCCAATCCTTTTCCCAAGTCCATTTATGAGAATGTCGCCTACGGCCCCCGCATTCATGGTCTTGCGCACTCCAAGGTAGAGATGGATGAAATCGTTGAAAGCAGTCTGCGCCGCGCCAGTCTCTGGGACGAAGTAAAGGATCAGCTCGACAAGCCCGGTACAGGTTTGTCTGGCGGACAGCAGCAACGACTCTGTATAGCCCGCGCAATTGCGGTCAGCCCCGAAGTCATCTTAATGGATGAGCCCTGCTCGGCGCTCGATCCCATCGCAACGGCACGAATTGAAGAACTTATCGACGAAATAAAGAAAAATTATACGATCGCTATTGTTACCCACTCGATGCAACAGGCAGCCCGAGTCTCCCAGCGCACTGCGTATTTTCATCTGGGTAAGTTGATCGAAGTAGGATCAACCAAGGATATATTTACGATCCCCAAGCATCAGTTAACTGAAAATTATATTACCGGACGATTTGGATGAGGGCAGGGACAATGTCGGCTCGCGTTCGGTAAGATAGGGCTCAGCCCTAGCGGATCGCGCCGCAACCTTCAGAATTGCCAGGCTCCTGGCACATCCTATTTTTTGTCATCAGCTTCTTTTTCTGCTTTTTCGACCCGGCTGGCGATTAGCTTAGTGACCCAGTTGGACAGGGATCGCCCGTCAGCTTCAGCGAGCTTTTTGGCCTTTTTCTTCAAGTCAGGGTCAATTCTGATATTCAGTAGTTTTGTTTTCGACATGCCATATAAGCAACTAGGTTTGGAAAATTCGGAGTTTATCACATGTAAATACATTGTCTTCCCCATTGCATTTGTGTAGATTATGTATATACAAATTTGAAAGATTAGGGAGCGTCGTGAATTTACGAGCAGCACAGAAAGAATTGAGGAGTCGGTCGCCTGGTGTGACATTTCCAGAGCTCGCGCTGGAGACACTAGTGATGGTTTCTCTAGGCTGGATTCTAGTTGGAATATTCGCCTGACTTTTGCCTATGCGGGTTAGCCCAGGATATCATTCAGTTTTATAGTAAAGCGCCAGCTGCCAGATAGGATAAAACTGTCATATCACAGTAATTTTTCGTTCATATTTTGTTATTATCTGCCGCTCGGCAAGCATTTTTTGTAATATAACTGTCATATATCTGCTTTAACCTCACGCCGTGGTCGCGATCAGCATAACCGCATAAGAAACGGGGAAAAGCACTATGAATCCAAGCAGAGTAATACTGGTGCTTTTCGCCATTCTCGCCACTTCTGCAGTGAATGCGCAAGTGCCCGCCGCCGAATGGGAGCAGTTCAAAGAGCAGTTTTCTGTCATGAGCGAACGTGTTAAGGCTCTGGAGCTCGAAAACCAACAGTTGCGAGAAGTTAGCAAGAAGACGATAAAGGTAGAAGACCTCGCAGCCACCAATGCAGAAATCAAAACACTCAAACAACAAAACAGTGAATCCTCTTGGGCAGAGCGGGTCGCCTGGAAGGGTGATTACCGTTTTCGCTTTGAGGAGATTCACCAGGAAGACAGGGACGACCGGGAGCGCTACCGGATTCGCGCCCGCCCGGCCCTGATTGCCAAACTTCACAACGACACAGAAGTCGGCTTTGGTTTGGCTACTGGCAGCCAAGACCCTGTGTCGGCCAACCAAACTCTAGGAGATGGAGGAACAAGTAAGGAAATCAACCTTGACCTGGCCTATGCAAAATGGACGGGATTGGAGGGCTTTTCCATTGTCGGCGGCAAGTTCGTCAACCCGTATTACACGGTTGAAAAAAGTCAGATGATATTCGATTCGGATTTTCGTCCCGAGGGTATCGCTGCGACCTGGGCCAATGATTTGCTGTTTTCCGATATCACCTTCGCTTTTATCGATAGTGACAGCAGTAATACGGGCAAAAACAATTACGGTGTCTGGTCTGGCCAGGTCGGCGCAGTGCTAACGCCCTTCGAGAGTGGTAAACTGACACTTTCGGCAGGTTACATCGATGCGCCCGTTAAGGGCCAGCCGGCGATTTTTAACGATAACTTTTTTGGCAACTCCTTCGTTGTCGTGGAAGGCGTCGATGTGTACGAGTATGACTACTCGTTGCTGACCAGTTCGATTGCCCTTGGCGTTTCCGCGTTTGATCTGCCGTTAAGTTTCTATGTTGATTATGTAAAAAACCAGGACGCTAATGACTTGGAAACGGGTTACCTCGCTGGCTTCAAGCTGGGGAATGCGAAGAGGGAGGGTGAGTGGCAGGTGCAATACCAATATCAGAAGCTGGAAGCTAACGCGACCCTTGGTGTTGTCACGAATTCCAACTTTGCAGGCGGTGGCACGGATGGTAAGGGCAGCTTACTCACTGCTAAGTATGCGATAGACGATCAGTGGTATGTCGCGGGTGCCTATTTCTTCGACAACAAGGAAGGCATGGATCTGGGTGACAACGCGAACTACGAGCGTTTCCAGCTCGATACAGGCTACACCTACTAGTTGTTTGCAACCTGGAGGTCGAGCAGGAGACAGTCTCCTGGTGCTATTGTTGAAGCCCCCCAAGGGTCTCGAAACTTGCTTCATGGGCAAGCTCGGGTATAATACCGCTGCTTTTCTGAGGTGCTTAGAGAAGATCTTCAGTCCCCTTCGTCTAGTGGTCCAGGACACTGCCCTTTCACGGCGGTAACAGGGGTTCGAACCCCCTAGGGGACGCCATAATCATTGCAGCTCGGTTCTGTTTTGGGCTTTGCTTAACAGCATTGGCAGTTGCAGTTCCGTGCGATCGCAGGGGAAACCATGAGTCGTTATTGGAGTGATGTAGTCAATACGCTCACGCCCTATGTGCCGGGAGAGCAGCCGCAGTTCGAAAAACTGGTCAAGCTCAATACCAACGAAAGTCCTTATCCACCTTCGCCAGCGGTATTGCAGGCTATTCACTCGGTCAGTGCCGATGCGCTGCGGCGCTATCCCGATCCTGAATCTGTGGCACTGCGACAGGGCATTGCCGCCCGCAATCGCATACATCTGGACCAGGTTTTCGTTGGCAACGGCTCCGATGAGGTTATCGCGCTGGTGTTCCTGGCGCTTCTAAAACACAAGCTGCCGATTTTTTTTCCAGATGTAAGCTACAGCTTCTATCCGGTCTGGTCACAGATGTTCGGCGTTGAGTATACGACTGTCGCGGTGGCAGACGATTTTAGCATTGACCCCGACTCCTACCCGGCCGAGAACGGTGGAATCATCGTGCCGAACCCTAACGCACCCACTGGAATGCTGATGGACCTTAGGGCTGTTCGTGCGCTGGTGCAAAAGAGTGCTGGGTCAGTCGTAGTAATCGATGAAGCCTATATCGATTTCGGCGGCGAATCGGCGGTGTCGATGATAGACGAGTTTGACAATTTGTTAGTGGTGCAGACGCTATCCAAAGCACGCGCGCTGGCCGGTTTGCGTGTGGGCTATGCGATGGGCAATGCCAAACTCATTGAGGCTCTGGGGCGAGTCAAGAACTCGTTCAATTCCTACCCTCTGGATGCGATAGCGCAATGTGCGGCCGTTGCCGCACTAGAGGATGAGGATTATTTCCGTAGTATGTGCCAGCGTGTTATCCGTTCCCGCGAAGCACTATGCGAGGCATTGTCAGTCATGGGGTTTGATGTTTTACCGTCGGCTGCAAACTTCATCTTAACCACCCACAAACGCTATATTGCCCGGGATTTGTTCGCACAATTGCGAGAGCGGGGCATTGTAGTGCGCTATTTCAACAAGCCGCGAATTGATGGCTATTTGCGTATCAGCATCGGGACAGAGGAAGCCAATGCAGCCCTGCTGGGCGCACTGTCAGAGTTACTCAGCCAAGAGGGTTGATGGTGCGGTTGTGGACGCCGTTTGTGCGCAATTTGCAGATTAGTCGGTGTTCCTAAAACAGGGGGCCTGCCACTTAGATTGTAGCTATCTAGACCTTCTTGAGGACCACGCTCCCAATGCTGTAACCTGCTCCAAATGAGCAAAGAACACCAAGATCTCCTGATGCGAAGTTGTCGCGGTGCTTATGAAAGGCGATGATCGAGCCGGCGGAGCTGGTGTTGGCATACTCATCGAGTATGGTGGGTGCTTCTTCAGGGGTAGCGTCACGGCCGAGTACCCGGCGCGATATCAACTGATTCATGCTGAGGTTTGCCTGATGCAGCCACAAGCGCTTCAGTTGGTCGGGCGCAATGCCCAGCCTATCCAGCTGATTTGATATTTGTGTCGCCACCGCAGGGCACACTTCTTTGAAGACTTTCCGTCCTTCCTGCACAAACAATTTGTCCGAAGAGCCCACACCTGACTCATCCGTACGGTTGAGGAAGCCGAAGTTGTTGCGAATGTTGTTGGAAAATATCGTTTGTAGTTTGCTATCCACGATCAGGTACTGATCATCGCTAGTGGCGGTTTCGGCAGATTCCACAATAACCGCTGTGCAGACATCGCCGAAAATAAAATGCGAGTCGCGGTCACGAAAGTTCAGGTGTCCACTGCATATCTCCGGGTTTAGCATTAGCACACAGCGGGCGCTGCCGTTGCTTATAGCATCGCGCGCTTGCTGTATGCCAAATGTGGCTGAGGAGCAGGCCACATTCATATCAAATCCGTATCCCTTGATGCCTAGCGCGGCCTGAATTTCGACAGCAATAGCAGGATAAGCACGCTGCATATTGGATGCTGCAACAATGACAGAATCTATGTCTGCGGCGGTCTTGCCGGACTGCTCCATAGCCTCACGCGCAGCGGCCACGCCCATCTCACATTGAATAGACTGAGCCTCGTTGGGGCGTTCTGGCAGGTTTGGTGTCAGTCGATAGGGGTCTATGATGCCCCCTTTATTCACCACGTATCGAGATTTGATGCCCGAAGCTTTCTCCACGAACTCCACAGATGACGGCTGTAGTGCCGTTACTTCGCCCGCTGCGATTTCGCTGGCATGTTCGGCATTAAATAACTCAACGTAGCGGTTGAAGGATTCTACCAGCTCCTGGTTACTGATGGCGTGGGGCGGCGTGTAGAGACCGGTTCCGCTAATGACAATATCGGGCATGGTGGGTGTTCCGCTAACTAATTAACTGACGCAAGCAGTTGTTGTCGAACTAAAGCCAGGGCTATGTAACCGCTGTGACCTGATCACTCCGCTGCCTTGCGCTGGTCCAGAGGTACAAAATCACGCTGTGTGTAACCGGTATACAGCTGGCGCGGTCGGCCGATGCGATAGCTTCCGCTAATCATCTCATTCCAGTGCGCAATCCAGCCGACAGTGCGCCCCACTGCGAAGATGACTGTGAACATGCTGGTGGGGATGCCCATCGCTTTTAGGATAATGCCTGAATAGAAATCGACGTTGGGATACAGCTTTTTTTCAATAAAATATTCATCCGACAACGCAATTTCCTCCAGCCGCTTGGCGATCTCCAGCAATGGATCATCAATGCCCAACTCAGCCAGTACTTCGTCTGCCGCCTCCTTCATGACTTTGGCGCGGGGGTCGAAGTTCTTGTAAACCCGATGTCCAAACCCCATGAGTCGGAAGGGGTCGTTCTTGTCTTTAGCGCGCGCGACAAACTCGTCGATTCTGGATACGCTGCCGATCTCCTGCAACATTTCCAGTACCGCCTCGTTGGCGCCACCATGAGAGGGTCCCCACAGTGCGGCGATGCCCGCTGCGATACAAGCGAAAGGATTAGCGCCAGAAGATCCAGCAAGGCGCACCGTGGAGGTGGAGGCATTCTGTTCGTGGTCAGCATGGAGCAGGAAGATGCGGTCCATGGCCGTGGCGAGGGTAGGGCTGATGTTGCTGGGCTCGCAGGGGTTGCCAAACATCATGTGCAGGAAGTTCTCTGAATAACTGAGGCTGTTATCAGGATACATAAATGGTTGGCCGGTGGAGAATTTATAGCTCATGGCCGCTATCGTCGGCATTTTTGCTATCAGCCTGAACGCAGCAATCTGGCGATGGTGCTCGTCCGAGATTTCCAGCGAATCGTGATAAAAAGCTGAGAGAGCGCCGACAACGCCGCACATAATTGCCATAGGATGGGCGTCGCGCCTGAAGCCGTTAAAAAAGATTCGAATTTGTTCATGTACCATTGTATGCCTGTGCACCGTCGCAACAAATTGGGCCTTCTGCTGTGTTGTTGGCAGCTCCCCGTAGAGTAAAAGATAACAGGTCTCAAGATAGTCAGAATGCTCCGCTAGCTGTTCGATCGGGTAGCCGCGATGTAACAGCACCCCTTTGTCACCATCAATGAAAGTGATCTGTGACTCACAGGCAGCCGTAGACACAAATCCGGGATCGTAGGTGAACAACCCCTTGCTTGTGAGCTCGCCGACATCAAGGACGTCGGGCCCCAATGTTCCAGAGTAGATTGGGAGCTCAATGGGGTCGCTGATGCCGTCGATTGTAAGGATGGCTTTTTTGTCACTCATAGGGGGTCCGGGGAAGTGTCTAATCGGGGGCAACCACTATAAAGTCTCGGAGCTTTTTGTCAATTGAAGCGGCGGGTAGCGTAATGAAAAATTCGTATCTCGTTTTACTGTCTGGGCCAGTTGCCAGCGGGCGTCGGCTCACGCGCGATGTAATGGCAAACCGCACCTAGCAGTTTGTATTTGTCGGCGCAAATGCCTATAATCTTGCGCGTTTCGACAGTAGGCCAAAGCGTTGGCCGGTGCCCTGTGTGGCACTTCGCCAGATCGATTAATCGCCCCATGGGCGCACTTTAGACGGTATTTAATTGTGAAAGACAAACGCCCTGTAAACCTGGACATAGCGTCTATGCGGCTTCCTATTACCGCATGGGCCTCCATTACGCATCGCGCCAGTGGCGTATTCCTCTTCGCTGGCATAGGGTTCCTGCTGTGGACTCTAGATAGCAGTCTGGCTAGCCCGGAGAGTTTTGCCGCACTGCAGCTCAGTTTGGACAACGTTTTCTTGAAGTTGGTGCTGTGGGCGATCATTTCCGGGCTTATCTATCATTTAGTGGGAGGGATCAGGCACCTGGTGATGGATATGGGGTTCGGTGAAACCATGGCCGGAGGCATTCTCAGTGTGCGCATCTCGGTCAGCGCTTCGGTTGTACTCATTGTGTTAGCGGGGATATGGATATGGTAACTGCAGTAAGCAGCATGGGCCGTTCGGGGGTGCACAATTGGGTGATGCAGCGCATAAGTGCTGTGATCCTTTTGACCTATTTTCTTTGCATTGGCGTAGTAATAGTGAGCGGTGTTGACTATGCAGGCTGGAAAGGCCTGTTTGAACAGACATGGATGCGGGTCTTTAGTTTGCTGGCGCTCGCATCTCTGGGTGTTCACGCATGGCTTGGGTTGTGGTCGGTTTTTACTGATTACTTTACTGAGCGCATGATGGGTCCCGTGGGAAATACAGTGCGCCTCGTTGCGCAAATTGTGTGCGGTATTATTATGTTCACGTATCTAGTCTGGGGCATCCAGATCTTGTGGGGTTTGTAACGATGGCAGCACTGCGTACCATTTCTTTTGACGGGGTCATTGTCGGCGGCGGTGGCGCGGGTTTGCGCGCGGCCTTGCAATTGGCGCAATCGGGCTTCAAGACAGCCGTTATCTCCAAAGTGTTCCCCACACGCTCGCATACGGTATCTGCGCAAGGTGGCATTACTTGTGCTATCGCATCAGCAGATCCTGACGATGACTGGCGCTGGCACATGTACGACACAGTGAAGGGCTCTGATTACATCGGCGACCAGGATGCTATCGAATATATGTGCAGTGTCGGTCCGGAAGCGGTGTACGAGCTCGAGCATATGGGTCTGCCATTTTCGCGCACAGAAGAGGGGCGTATATATCAGCGTCCTTTTGGCGGACAGTCGAAGAACTATGGTGAGGGTGGCCAGGCCTCCCGGACCTGTGCAGCGGCTGACCGCACCGGTCATGCACTCTTGCACACACTTTATCAGGGCAACCTTAAGCACGAGACGGTATTTTTTAATGAGTGGTATGCGACCGACCTGGTGAAGAATCAGGACGGAGCGGTGGTTGGCGTAATTGCCATTTGCCTGGAAACCGGTGAAACCGTGCATATAAAATCGAAAGCAACTGTTTTGGCCACTGGTGGAGCCGGTCGTATTTACGCGTCTACCACCAACGCTCATATCAATACGGGTGATGGCATTGGCATGGCGCTGCGCGCCGGGTTTCCGGTGCAGGATATCGAGATGTGGCAGTTTCATCCCACTGGAATTGCCGGTGCCGGCACCTTGGTCACCGAGGGTTGCCGCGGCGAGGGTGGCTATCTTATTAATAAAGATGGTGAACGCTTTATGGAGCGTTACGCGCCAAATGCCAAGGATCTGGCGGGTCGCGACGTGGTTGCGCGCTCTATGGTGCTCGAGATACTGGAAGGCAGGGGATGTGGTCCCAACGGCGATTATGTCCTTTTGAAGTTGGATCATCTGGGAGAGGAGGTGCTGGAGAGCCGGCTTCCGGGTATCTGTGAGCTGTCGCGAACATTTGCTCATGTCGACCCGGTCAAAGAGCCAATACCGGTGGTGCCAACCTGTCACTACATGATGGGCGGTATACCCACCAATGTGCACGGTCAGGCGCTGATCCTCGACCATAATGGTGCGGATAGTGTCATTCCCGGTTTATATGCCTGCGGTGAAGTCGCCTGTGTGTCTGTGCACGGCGCTAATCGACTGGGCGGAAATTCGCTCCTGGATTTGGTTGTATTCGGTCGCGCTTCAGGCTTGTTCATCGAAAAGGCGTTGCGCGAAGGTATCGACATGCGCGACGCGTCCGAGAGTGACGTCGAGGTCGCTACGGCCCGTCTGGACAGGTTGAATGCCTCCAGTGGTGGCGAAAACGTGTCAGGACTGCGCAAGGAATTGCAAACCACCATGCAGAATCATTTTGGCGTATTCCGCGATGGGCCGTTTATGCAAGAGGGCATCAGTAAATTGGCAGAATTGCGCCCACGAATAGAAAATGCGCAGCTCGCCGATAAGAGTATGGCGTTCAATACAGCCCGTATTGAGGCGTTGGAATTACACAACCTGTTTGAGGTTGCTGAAGCGACGGCCATTGCCGCTGAGGCACGCACGGAGAGTCGAGGCGCTCATGCCCGAAACGACTTTGATTCCCGAGATGATGAAAATTGGTTGTGTCACTCCCTGTACTTTCCCACCGATAAGAGTGTGGGCAAGAGGAAGGTAAATTTTGAGCCGAAGACGGTTGATACATTTCAACCGAAAGCGCGTGTCTACTAGAGGGTAAAATGATGTTGCAAGTCAGTATTTATCGCTATAACCCGGAAGTTGATGCAGAACCCTACATGCAGGATGTGCAGGTCGACACGGCGGGCAAGGATCTGATGGTTCTTGACGTGATGGAAATGATCAAGGGGCAAGACACTACAGTATCGTATCGTCGTTCCTGTCGTGAAGGCGTGTGTGGCTCTGATGGCGTTAACATGAATGGTGTTAATGGACTCGCGTGTATCACACCGCTATCCAAGGCCGTACGGAACAGTAATAAGTTGGTACTGCGCCCACTGCCGGGACTTCCTGTGATTCGCGACCTGGTGGTCGACATGAGTTTGTTCTACGCCCAATACGAAAAGATCCAGCCGTATCTGAAAAACGATACACAGGCACCTGCTATCGAACGCCTGCAGTCTCCTGAGGACAGGCAAAAGCTGGATGGCCTTTACGAATGCATTCTTTGCGCCTGTTGCTCCACGGCTTGCCCGTCTTTCTGGTGGAACCCTGATCGCTTCATTGGGCCCGCTGGATTGCTGCAGGCTTACCGTTTTTTGGCGGACACTCGCGACACCGCGACAGAGGAGCGTCTGTCGAAGCTTGATGACCCGTTCAGCGTTTTTCGTTGTCATGGTATTCAGAATTGTGTCAATGTGTGCCCTAAGGGACTCAATCCCACGCGCGCCATCGGGCACATAAGGAATATGCTGCTCGCTCGCGCCACATAGCACTGGGGCATAATTTTAACCTATTGATATATGCGGTTAAACTAAGGCTGAATGTGCTTAAATATAAGCGGTTGTCGTAGTGAAGTCACACGAGAGCAAAGCGTGACATGCGCGCACCACCACAATCGGACCCACGGCTGCAGGGAGTGCGCTGGCGCCTCGCTAAAGCGAACAGTGACTCAATGCTGCCCCGGGAGGGGTCAAGATGCAAAATAGCGCTATGGAATTGCTCCGGCAGAGCTCGCATATCTCTGGCGGCAACGCTACCTATGTAGAAAATCTGTACGAATCCTATCTGAAAGACCCCAACGGTGTGCCTGAGCAGTGGCGAGACTATTTCGATAAGCTGCCGATTGTAGCTTCCGAAGTCGTTCAGGTTCGGGATGTCCCCCACTCCGTGATCCGCAAGCGCTTTGCCCGGATCAGTAAAATGCGCGTGCGCACCGAAGCCACCGTGCAACACGATTCGCAGGCCACCGAGTACGAGCGCAAGCAGGTTTGCGTGGTCCAGCTGATATCGGCCTACCGACAGCGTGGCCACCAAAAGGCAAAATTGGACCCGTTGGGACTTGCTGAACGGGAGCAGGTTGCTGATCTTGACCTGAACTTCCATCAACTCTCAAGCGCTGATTTCGATACAGTTTTTCAGGCTGGCACACTCCATATTGGCAAGGCGGACGCCACTCTGGGAGAGATATTCGAAGCACTTAACCGCACCTACTGCCACACCGTCGGCGCTGAATTCATGCACATTGTCGACACCACCGAACGACACTGGATTATGCAGCGTATGGAGTCGGTGCGATCTGCACCGGACTACGGTAAGGATGTCCGTCTGCACCTGCTGAACCAATTGATTAATGCAGAGGGGCTGGAGAAATCTCTGGCCTCCAAGTACCCCGGCACCAAACGTTTCGGTCTCGAAGGTGGTGAGAGCCTTATTCCTATGCTATCGGAAATGGTGCAGCGCTGCGGATCGCTTGGCGCTCAGGAAATTGTTATTGGCATGGCGCACCGCGGGCGCCTCAACGTATTGATCAATATTTTGGGGAAGAATCCCTCAGAACTGTTTGCCGAGTTCGAAGGACGGGTCCAGTATGAGAGCTCCGGCGACGTAAAGTATCATCAGGGCTTTTCGTCCAATGTGATGACCGCCGGCGGTGAGTTACACCTGGCGCTGTCCTTTAACCCATCTCACCTGGAGATTGTCGCTCCGGTGGTTGAAGGCTCAGTGCGTGCACGGCAGGAACGACGCTTGGACGAGGTTGGCATTCGTGTTGTGCCCATCGTACTGCATGGCGATGCAGCATTTGCTGGGCAGGGCGTTGTGATGGAAACGTTTCAGATGTCCCAAACACGCGCCTACAAGACCGGCGGTACCATTCATATTGTGATAAACAATCAGGTGGGGTTTACCACTAACAAACGTGAGGACGCTCGCTCGACCGAGTATTGCACCGATGTTGCCAAGATGGTTCAGGCGCCAATTTTTCACGTCAATGCAGACGATCCAGAGGCTGTACTTTTCGTGACGCAGTTAGCGGTCGACTACCGCACAGAATTCAACAAAGATGTGGTCATTGACCTCATCTGTTACCGGCGTCGCGGCCATAATGAGGCTGATGAGCCTTCCGTCACGCAGCCGCTGATGTATCAAAAAATCGCCAAGCACAAAACCACGCAGGAATTGTACTCGGCGAAATTGGTCAGTGCCGGATTGATCGAGGAAGCCGAGGTACAGGTTTTAGTGGACCGCTATCGGGAAGCTCTTGATCGCGGTGCTCCCCTTGTTAGCAGCTTGGTATCAGAACCCAATAAATCCTTGTTTGTGGATTGGACACCCTACCTTGGCCACGCCTGGACATTGGCTTGCGATACGCGGATGGACATGCAGGCATTGCAGTCCTTGGCGCACGAAACCAACGTGACTCCAGACGGCTTCCCCTTGCAGCGGCAGGTGTCAAAAATTCTTGAGGATCGGCGTAAGATGGGCGCCGGCGCCATGCCGATCAACTGGGGGTTTGCCGAGAACCTGGCCTATGCTTCATTGCTGGCTGAAGGGTATCCCGTGCGTTTAACAGGCCAGGATGTTGGGCGCGGAACGTTTTCCCACCGCCACGCGGTGCTGCATAACCAAAAAGACGGCAACCACTATATTCCACTGCAACATATCAGTGATGAGCAGGGCAAGTTCGTAATCTATGATTCACTGCTGTCCGAGGAAGCTGTGCTGGCGTTTGAGTATGGCTATGCCACGACTTTGCCACAGGGGCTGGTGGTATGGGAGGCTCAGTTTGGCGATTTTGCCAACGGCGCTCAGGTTGTTATCGACCAGTTCATTACCAGCGGAGAGCACAAATGGTCGCGTCTGTGTGGCCTGACAATGCTGTTGCCCCATGGCTATGAGGGTCAGGGCCCTGAGCACTCGTCGGCCAGGTTGGAACGTTTTATGCAATTATCCGCGGAACATAATATTCAGGTTTGTGCGCCCACCACCCCGGCCCAAGTGTTTCATATGCTCAGGCGCCAGGCGATTCGGCCTCTACGTAAACCTTTGGTAGTAATGTCTCCTAAAAGTTTATTGCGGCACAAGGAAGCTGTTTCCACCATCGAAGAACTGGCAGAGGGGCGCTTCTATAACGTTTTGGATGAAACCGACGATATTGATAAATCCAAGGTGGAACGTATTGTCATCTGCAGCGGCAAGGTATTTTACGACCTGCGCGCGGCGCGGCGAGAGCGCGGCCTGGACCATATTGCGATATTGCGATTGGAGCAACTGTATCCTTTTCCGGAAGATGAACTGGAAGAAGTGCTGGGCCGCTCTTACCCTAATATCGTCGACGCAATCTGGTGCCAGGAAGAACCCATGAACCAGGGCGCCTGGTACGCCAGTCAGCATCATATGCGACGGGTGATTCAGCGACATAAAGTGGATGTGTATCTGCGTTATGTCGGACGAGATTCGTCGGCGGCGCCGGCCGCTGGGTTTATGGCACTGCATCTGGAGCAGATGGAAAAGTTTATTAATGAAGCTCTGGGCGAAATGCCTTGGGGTTGTTAGCAACATATAGAGTGTTATAAGGGACAAGAAATGGCTATTGAAATAAAGGCACCCGTGTTCCCCGAATCCATTGCCGATGGGGAAGTGGCTGCCTGGCACAAATCTGAAGGGGAGGCGGTGTCTCGCGATGAACTCATCGTCGAGATCGAAACGGACAAAGTCGTGTTGGAAGTCGTCGCGCCTGCCGATGGCATCGTCACCAAAATTCATGTGCAGCAAGGCGAGACAATCCAAAGCGAGCAGCTACTTGCTACCTTGGAAAAGGGGAAGGCTGCGGAGGATGCACCCCCCAAGGCGGCGCCTGAGGCCGAAAAAACTGATGTACCGAGTTCATCTGCGAATGAGTTGCTGGGGCCTGCAGCTCGACAGCTGGTAGAGAAACACAAGCTCGATATTAACGATATCCGTGGTAGCGGCAAGAATGGCCGCATCACGAAAGAGGATGTTGTGAAGTTTATAGACTCGCGGGATGCTGTGGCGAAGGCAAGCCCTGTCGCAGAAATAGCGCCTGCGCCTGCCACGTTAGCAGAAGAAAATCGCCCGCTGGTTCCTTCCAGTGAGCGCATTGAGCGGCGTGTTCCAATGACGCGTATGCGCGCCAGGATTGCCGAGCGATTGCTGGACGCGACGCAAGAGACTGCGATGCTCAGCACCTTTAACGAGGTGAATATGGCCCCCGTGATGACGCTGCGGTCGAAGTATAAGGAACAGTTTGAGAAAACCCATAACGGCACCCGGCTCGGCTTTATGGGCTTTTTCGTCAAGGCGGCATGCGAGGCGCTGAAGCGCTTTCCAGAGGTTAATGCTTCCATCGATGGTAACGATGTCGTTTATCATGGCTATCAGGATATTGGCGTTGCAGTGTCTACTAAGGGTGGTCTTGTGGTGCCGGTCATGCGCGATGCCGATTTTATGAGCCTCGCAGACATCGAGGCTGCCATCCGCGACATGGGGCAGCGTGCCAAAGACAACAAGTTAACTATCGAGGATATGACCGGAGGCACGTTTACGGTGACTAACGGCGGCGTCTTTGGCTCGCTATTGTCGACGCCTATCCTCAATCCGCCGCAAACCGGTATTCTGGGTATGCACAAGATTCAGGAGCGTCCGATGGCGGTGAATGGCGAGGTTGTCATACTGCCTATGATGTATTTGGCACTGACGTACGACCACCGTCTGATCGATGGCAAGACGGCGGTACAGTTTCTGGTGGCAATTAAGGATCTGATCGAAGATCCAGCCAGAATTTTGTTGCAGTTGTAAGCCCGACGGCAGATAACGATGCGGCCTGGTGCGCACGCGCAAATTTCCGCTCAGCAGTGACTCTAATGGGGAGATACGATGTCTGATAAATATGATGTGTTGATAATTGGTTCTGGTCCTGCAGGCTATGTCGCAGCGATAAAGTCTGCGCAGCTAGGCTTCAAGACTGCCTGTATCGAACAGTGGCTGGGTGATAAAGACGGTATCCAGTTGGGCGGCACATGCCTTAACGTCGGTTGCATTCCGTCAAAAGCCCTCCTTGATAGCAGTTATAAGTTCGCCGAAGTGAGGGATGATTTGTTGATTCACGGGATATCGGTGAAGAAACCTGAAATCGATGTCCCCGCTATGTTGGCTAGAAAAGACAAAATTGTAACGCAGCTGACAGTCGGCATCACCGGCTTGTTCAAGCATAATGGTGTTACGGCTATATCGGGTAGAGCCAAGGTGCTGGTGGGGACGAAGGTTGAGGTGACCGATTCCAAGGGTAACGTTCAAATACTGGAGGCGACCAACGTTATTATTGCTGCCGGCTCTTCTCCTGTGAGTATTCCTCCTGCACCAATAGACAACGAGTACATTATCGATTCCACTGGCGCGCTGGAGCTTGCAGAAATCCCGGCTCGGCTAGGGGTTATTGGCGCCGGCGTGATTGGTCTTGAGCTGGGGAGTGTGTGGCGGCGACTGGGATCAGAAGTGGTGATGCTGGAAGCATTGGATGATTTTCTGCCCTTGATGGATCAGCAAATCGCCAAGGAAGCAGGGAAGATTTTCAAGAAACAGGGTCTCGATATTCGCCTCGGCGCCCGCGTCACCAAGGCTGAGGTGAAGGAAGGCAAGGTGGTTGTGACGTACTCCAGCGGTGACGGTGAGCATGTCGAAACCTTCGATAAATTGATTGTTGCTGTGGGCCGCCGGCCAAACTCTGAGGGTTTGTTTACATCGGATAGTGGCGTGACTCTGGATGAGCGCGGCTTTATTTATGTCAACGACCACTGTGAAACCGAAGCACCCCATGTGTACGCTGTTGGTGATATAGTACGCGGCCCTATGTTGGCGCATAAGGGGTCGGAGGAGGGGGTTATGGTGATCGAACGGATCGCTGGAGAGCAGGCCCAAATGAATTATGAGTGCATTCCCTCGATAATCTATACCCATCCGGAAATTGCGGCCGTGGGGAAAACCGAGCAGGAACTCAAGGCAGACGGGGTTGCGTGCAAGATCGGTGTCTTCCCCTTTGCAGCGAGCGGCAGGGCACTGGCAGCCAATGATTCCGATGGTATGGTGAAGATGATCGCCGATGCCGAGACAGACCGAATTCTGGGCTGCCATATTGTGGGTGCGTCAGCGGCCGACCTGGTGCAACAGGTGGTGATTGCGATGGAGTTTGGTGCAAGCGCCGAAGATCTTGCCATGACGATATTTGGCCATCCCACTTTATCTGAGGCCGTTCACGAGGCCGCCTTGGCAGTAGATGGTCAAGCCATCCATATTGCCAACCGCAAGAAGCGCTAGCGAAATTCGTCCTGCGCGCACAACACAATAACTTGCCGGCGCGTAAGGATATCCACTGGCTGGTCTGGCATCGCTTTAATCGCTGGATAGCCTTAATTATTGACAGTCAGGTTTAGATAACAGGATAAAACATGAATCTTCATGAGTATCAGGGTAAGCAACTGTTTGCAGAGTATGGGTTACCGGTGTCCAAAGGTTTTGCTGTAGACACGCCGGAGGACGCAGTGGCCGCCGCGGACAAAATTGGTGGTGACATGTGGGTAGTGAAGGCGCAGGTTCACGCGGGCGGCCGGGGCAAGGCCGGGGGCGTCAAACTGGTCAAGAGCAAGGCGGAGATAGAAGCCTTCGCCAAGCAGTGGCTGGGACAGCGCCTGGTGAGCTACCAGACCGATGAAAACGGTCAACCCGTCACCAAGATACTGGTTGAAACCTGTACTGATATTGCTGAGGAATTGTATCTGGGCGCGGTGATAGACCGGTCTTCACGCCGCATCGTCTTCATGGCCTCTACCGAAGGTGGCGTTGAGATCGAGAAGGTCGCGGAAGAAACGCCGGAGAAAATACTGCGTGCAACGATAGATCCCTTAGTCGGGGCACAGCCTTACCAGGGCCGCGAACTGGCCTTCAAACTGGGTTTGTCTGGCGATCAGATCAAGCAGTTTGTGAAAATATTTATGGGTCTCGCCCAGTTGTTTATCGACAAGGACCTGGCGCTGATCGAAATTAACCCGCTGGTCATTACAGATAAGGGAAACCTGCACTGTTTGGACGCTAAAATCGCGGTGGACAGTAACGCCTTGTACCGCCAACCCGAACTGCGCGAAATGCACGATCCCAGCCAGGACGACGAGCGCGAATCACACGCAGCGCAGTGGGAACTGAACTACGTAGCACTCGATGGCAACATCGGCTGCATGGTCAACGGCGCGGGCCTTGCGATGGGCACCATGGACATCGTTGCCTTGCACGGCGGCTTTCCGGCCAATTTCCTCGACGTCGGCGGCGGCGCCACCAAGGAGCGCGTCTCGGAAGCATTCAAGATTATTTTGTCGGATGACAAGGTGAAAGCTGTGTTGATCAATATTTTTGGCGGCATCGTGCGCTGCGACCTGATCGCCGAGGGCGTCATAGGCGCAGTGGCAGAAATTGGTGTTGAAGTGCCTGTTGTGGTCCGCCTTGAAGGCAATAACGCAGAATTGGGACGCCAGGTACTAGCCGACAGCGGCTTGAATATTATTGCTGCAACCAGTCTTACAGATGCTGCCCAGCAGGCCGTTAAAGCAGCCGGAGGGGCCGCACAATGAGTATTCTTATCGACAAAAACACCAAAGTTATCTGCCAGGGATTCACCGGTTCGCAGGGCACGTTCCACTCTGAACAGGCGATTGCCTACGGCACTAAAATGGTCGGCGGCGTCACGCCGGGCAAGGGTGGTCAGGAACATCTCGGATTACCTGTATTCAATACGGTCACCGATGCCGTCGCCGCGACTGGCGCCGAGGCTTCGGTCATCTACGTGCCAGCGCCTTTTTGCAAGGACTCGATTCTTGAGGCGGCAAACGGTGGCATCAAGTTGATCGTGTGTATTACCGAGGGTATCCCCACGCTGGATATGCTTGAAGCGAAGGTGAAATGCGATGAACTGGGCGTTCGGCTCATCGGGCCTAATTGTCCTGGTGTGATCACGCCCGGCGAGTGCAAAATTGGCATTATGCCCGGCCATATCCACCTGCCGGGTAAGGTAGGTATCGTATCTCGCTCTGGCACGCTCACGTATGAAGCAGTGAAGCAAACTACCGACGCCGGCTTCGGACAGTCCACCTGTGTCGGTATCGGCGGCGACCCGATTCCCGGGTCCACCTTTATCGATATTCTGCAGATGTTCCAGGACGATCCGGCTACGGAGGCGATTGTGATGATCGGCGAGATTGGCGGGACGGCTGAGGAAGAGGCAGCAGCCTATATCAAGGCCAATGTGACCAAGCCCGTGGTGTCCTACATCGCCGGTGTCACTGCGCCCAAGGGCAAGCGCATGGGCCACGCTGGTGCGATTATCTCTGGTGGAAAAGGCACGGCAGATGAAAAATTCGCCGCGCTGGAAGACGCCGGCGTGAAGACAGTGCGCAGCCTGGCAGACATCGGTTCTGCATTGGCCGAAGTTACCGGCTGGTAGTCGCGCGCTGTGCTGTTTCAAAATAGGCCCGTCAATTGATGGGCCTTTTTTTTCGTTAAAGATCTAACTTCGATTATCGTCCCAAAGTGGACTCTGACTGGGATGGCACTGACTTGAGCTCAAACGTGGCGCCGGGCCCGTAAATTGAGTAAGCACCATTTGACCCTGGCTGTAAAATGGCCTATCTCTCACAATTCTCTTGAAAAACGCTGTTCCCACCCCCATATCCACAGATCAAGCAAATCCAAAAATATCAACAACTTACATAGATGAGGTTGCCATGACCGCCGATGTGAAAAAAGAAACACTGGGCTTCCAGACAGAAGCGAAACAACTGCTGCACCTGATGATCCACTCTCTTTACAGCAACAAGGAAATATTCCTGCGCGAACTGATCTCGAACGCCAGCGATGCTATCGACAAACTGCGCTTTGCAGCGCTGGGCGACGAGTCGCTGCTTGAGGGTCACAGTGACTACGGCGTTCGCGTAGAAGTGAATAGTAAGAAGAACACCATCACGATCAGTGACAATGGCATCGGTATGAACCGGGACGAAGTCATCGAGAATCTTGGCACCATTGCCAAGAGCGGAACCGCATCGTTTTTGGAGACGCTCACTGGTGATGCGCGCAAGGATTCGCAGTTGATAGGTCAGTTTGGCGTTGGATTCTACTCGGGCTTCATCGTCGCAGACCGTGTTGAAGTGCATACGCGCAAAGCCGGTGAGTCAGCTGATACAGGCGTGTTATGGGAATCGCACGGTGAGGCCGAGTTCTCGATCGAGGCGAGGCCCAGAGAAGCCAGAGGCACCAGCATCACGCTGTTTCTGAAGAAGGATTGTAAGGAGTTTGCCGATGCCTGGCGTGTACGCAGCGTAATCAAGAAATACTCTGATCACATATCAGTACCGGTACTAATGGCAAAGCCTGCCGCTGCGGAAAGGGACGACATCGAAAAAGAAAAAGGTAAGAAGGCGAATACGGACGTTGAAGTTGAGTTTGAGGCCATCAATGAGGCGACAGCCCTGTGGATGCGCCCCCGCACGGAGATCAGTGACGAGGAGTACACGGCCTTTTACAAGCACGTCTCGCACGATTTTGAGGATCCGCTGAAGTGGAGCCACAACAAGGTAGAGGGCAAGTTTGAATACACCAGCCTGTTGTATATTCCCACGCGTGCGCCGTTCGATCTGTGGAATCGCGACATGTCTCGCGGACTCAAGCTCTACGTTCAACGCACGTTCATCATGGACGACGCCGAGCAGTTTTTACCGATGTACCTGCGCTTCGTGAAGGGTGTGGTCGACTCGAATGATCTGTCCCTTAACGTCTCGCGTGAGATCCTGCAACAGGACCCAGCAGTGGAAAATATGCGCAGTGCACTTACCAAGCGTGTGCTGGATATGCTGGCTAAAATGGCCAAGGAGAAAAAGGGAGACAAGTACGCTACATTTTGGAAGCAGTTCGGGTCGGTTCTCAAGGAAGGTCCTGCCGAAGACGTGGGGAATCAGGAAAAGATTGCCAAGTTGTTGCGCTTTAGTACGACTCACATCGACACAGAGGTACAGGATCAGTCTCTGGAAGATTATGTATCCCGCATGTCGGAGACGCAGAACAAGATTTACTATGTTTTTGCGGACAACTTCAATACCGCGCGCAAGAGTCCGCATCTGGAAGTATTTCGCAAGAAAGGCATCGAAGTACTGCTGCTGTCAGATAGGGTAGACGACTGGTTGATGAATCATTTACACGAGTTTGATGGAAAGCAGTTCCAGGACGTTGCACGGGGTGCTCTGGACCTTGCGGGCGATACTGAAGAAGACAAGGCCGAGCAGGAAAAGCTGGCCAAGGACTCGGAGGGTCTGGTCGAACGATTGACGAAGGCGCTGGAAGGCAAAGTGAGTGAGGTAAGAGCGACCGCTAGACTAACTGACTCAGTAGCCTGTCTGGTCGTGGGTGATCACGATATGGGCGCCCAGATGCGGCGTATTATGGAGGCCGCCGGGCAAGACGTGCCACACAGCAAACCCATTCTGGAAATCAATCCTGCCCATCCACTGACGCAGCTGCTGGATAGCGAAGCTGACGAAGACAGATTTTCAGACATCGCACACATTGTTCTCGATCAGGCGACGCTCACAGAGGGCGGACATCTCGAAGACCCTGCGGACTTTGTTCTGCGTCTGAACACGCTGTTGGTTGCACTCAGCAAGGCGTGACGCGCACGCAGCAGTGCCCGCACGGATTGATGCTATAATGCGGGCTTTAATATGGCATAGAAAAAAGCTGCTACACGATGGTATTGACGATCTGGCGACATGGAACCGCAGAGCAGGGGGCCACCGACTATATGCGGGAGCTAACGAGTGCTGGTTGTGATGATGTGGGATTTGGATGCAGTCAGTTTCATCAGGCATGTCATCGCAGGGATATTCCGCATATCAGCACAATACTGCACAGCCCATTGGTGAGAACGACCCAGACTGCCGCAATTATCGCTAGTGCCTTTGGTTCTGCAAAGCTGCAGGTAGAGGAGGCTCTGCAGCCGGCCAGTCGACTGGCCGACGTGGAGGCCGTGATCACACGATATGATGAAGCCGACAGTGGTCAGCATTTGGTGCTGGTGTCGCACCAGCCGCTTGTGTCTCGGATAGTCGATCACTATCTCGGAGGTTCGGCAAGCGTTCCACCGTTGCCGCCGGGCGGAATTACTACGCTCTTACTCGACGTTCCAGCAGCTGCTTGCGCAACGTTGATGTTCTGGGCGTTCCCTCCGGAATTCGAGGCGGGCGTGTAATGACAGAAGCGCAGGCGCAACGCCAGGCTGTGCCGCTGACGTGGCGAATTAACGATTTACAACTGGCGGGTTTATCATGGGGTGAACCGGGTATGAAACCGCTACTGGCGCTTCATGGCTGGCTCGACAATGCCGCCAGCTTTGCCTACCTGGCGCCATTGTTGAGCGACCATCATGTGGTGGCGCTCGATCTCACAGGGCATGGTTTAAGTGCGCGCCGTTCAGCGGATGCCAGCTACCAGATCTGGGATGATCTACCAGAGATTGTGGGCGTGCTGGAGGCGCTGGGGTGGGATGAATTCGACCTCGTCGGGCACTCACGTGGCGCGATCATCTCGACCTTGCTGGCCAGCGCTTTTCCTGAGCGCGTGCGCAAGCTGGTACTGTTAGATGCGGCAGTACCGGAGGCGGTCGCAGAGGTTGCCTTTGCACTTCAATTGCATAAGGCACTACTCGACAAATCTCGCTTGTCGGCCGCCAGTAACCGTGTTTTTTCGACGCTGGACGCAGCCATCGCAGCGCGGTCCGCGCGCGGCCTGTCGACCGACGCAGCCAGAATATTGGTTGAACGCAATGTGCGGGAGTCTCCAGAGGGTATTATATGGACCACGGATCCGAGATTGCGCGGAGCGTCGGCCGTCAAAATGAGCCAGTTGCAGATTGAGGCGGTATTGCAGGGATTGAGCATGCCCACACTCTTGCTCTTGGCGCAGGACACCTGGGGGGAGTCGCCTGAACTGGCCACCTTCGCGCGTCAACACATCGCTCGTCTGACAGTGGATATTATCCCGGGCGGACATCATTTTCATATGGAGGCCAATGTGGCTGAGGTCGCACAATGTATGCAACAGTTTCTGTTAGTCGTGGAAGAAGCCGAATGCGCATGAAGTATCGGGCTCAAATCAGGCTTATCTGTGTATTAGTTGCCGGGTTAGTAGCTATAGGGTCTGCTTATGCGGATACGGAAGACACCGATATTCAAGTGCTTCTGCAGCAATTGCAAAATGACCCTCATACTCAGGAAGTTGACCTTGCCGAGCAGGACGTTGTGGACCACGAAGTCGGCCTTGGTGCGATACAAAAGGTACGCGGTGAATGGCAGTTCAAAGACAGCGAGCGGCTAACGGGCACGCTGTTCAGGTATACATGGCTGATCGAAAATGGTTTCAGCTCAGCCGAGGTGATGGAGAGTTTTTTGAGCTCGGTCGCGAAGATCGAGGGCAGCAACGAACTGTTCGCCTGTGACGGCCGAGCTTGCGGGCGCGCTGTGCAATGGGCAAACCGCGTATTTAGTCAGCGCCTCTTGTTCGGCCAGGAAGGTTTGCAGCGCTATCGGGTGTATGCGTTACCGAGCGAGCAAGGAGGCGACGGTTCGCGCATTTTGGCGTATAGCGCAGAGCGAACCGCAGATCGTCAATACCTGCATGTTGAATGGTTAGTGATCGCGCCGCAGCAAAGGGTGAGGGGCTGATGCGCGCTAGCTACATCTGAAGCAGAGACAAAAACTCTTCGCGTGTTTTATGGTCGCTGCGAAATGTACCCAACATAGCGGACGTTTTCATCGAGGAGTTTTGTTTTTCCACACCGCGCATCATCATGCACATATGCTGCGCCTCGATAATAACACCCACTCCTTCTGCGTTAGTGACTTCCATAATGGTTTCAGCAATCTGCGAGGTGAGCGATTCCTGAATTTGCAGGCGCCGTGCGAATACGTCGACGATACGCGCTATCTTGGACAAACCCAGCACTTTTCCGGTGGGAATGTAACCGACATGGCACTTCCCAATGAAAGGCAGGAGGTGATGTTCGCATAGCGAGTACAACTCGATGTCCTGCACGAGAATCATCTCGCTGGATTCGGAGGGGAAAAGCGCATTGTTGACGACGTCTTCCACAGACAGACCATAGCCGTGCGTCATAAATGTGAAGGCTTTGGCCGCGCGTTTCGGCGTGTCTATGAGGCCCGGACGATTGAGGTCCTCGCCTATCGCTTCAATGATTTTTGCCCAGTGTTTTTCCAAAAGAATGACTCCGTAGTGGTCCCGAGAATGGGCCGCAATATTAGCAATCCGTTGGGGTCAAGGCAAACCGCCCACCGCGCCGCAGCGTCAGTGAAAATCAGAGAGTGTATCGAGTACACTTACGCCATGAAAGGGGATATAACATTGAACAAGCCACTGCACACCGTAGGTGCTGCGCTGCGTTACTGCACCGAGATGTTGGAACAGAGCGATGTCTATTTCGGCCACGGTACCGACAATGCCTGGGATGAAGCAGTCCAACTCGTGATGTCGGCTGCTGATCTGACGGTGGGAACCGATGCCGATGTGATGCAGCTGCCGTTGTCAGAGGCCGCTGCGGTGCATGTGCAGGAATTATTACAGCGACGGATTCGCGAGCAGTTGCCGCTGCCGTACTTGACCGGCAGGGCATGGTTTGCCGAGCTGGAGTTTCATTGCGATCAGCGTGCGATTATTCCGCGCAGTCCGATCGCTGAATTGATCCTCAACGAATTCCAGCCATGGTACAGCGGGCCCGGCCCCAGTCATGTTCTGGATCTTTGTTGTGGCGGAGGCTGTATCGGGCTCGCCACCGCCTATTATTTTCCCGAGGTTTTAGTCGATCTTATGGATATCGATGAGGATGCGTTGTCACTCGCACAGGAGAACACCATTCAGCTCGGTCTTGCAGACAGGGTCACGATCCGCCCATCCGATTTGTTTGATGCGTTGGGCGAGAACAAGTATGACCTGATTATCAGCAACCCGCCCTATGTGGATGCCGATGACCTGGCGAGCATGCCAGCGGAGTATCATCACGAGCCAGAACGGGCTCTGGGTTCGGGCGCTGATGGACTTGATCTCACCCGACGTATACTGCGCAATGCAGGGGCCTTTCTGCGCGAAACTGGGCTGCTCATTGTTGAGGTAGGCAACAGCTGGCCAGCCCTGGAGCAGGCCTATCCTCGGGTGCCGTTCACCTGGATAGAGTTTGAGCACGGTGGTGAAGGAGTGTTCATCTTGACCGCGGCTGAACTGCAAGAATACGCCCCATATTGGCGCGAATAGGCCTATAATAATCTGCTTGGGTGATACGGCGCAGGGGTAAGAAAAAACGCTATGGCAGGTAATTCAATTGGCAAACTGTTTACGGTGACCAGCTTCGGAGAAAGCCACGGCCCAGCTCTGGGTTGCATTATTGATGGCTGCCCGCCAGGCATGCCGCTGGATGCCTCTGATATGCAGCACGATCTGAATCGGCGCAAGCCAGGCACTTCACGGTTCACCACGCAGCGCCGCGAGGCGGATGAGGTGCGTATTCTATCCGGTGTTTTTGAAGGCCTTACCACGGGTACGCCCATCGGACTGATGATTGAGAATACAGATCAGCGATCCAAAGATTACTCTAATATCAAGGACAGTTTTCGTCCCGCGCACGCCGATTATACCTACAACCAGAAATATGGCTTTCGCGATTATCGCGGCGGCGGTCGCTCCTCCGCCCGTGAGACGGCAATGCGAGTCGCTGCGGGCGCCGTGGCAAAGAAGTACCTGGCATCGCGCTATGGCATCAATATTCGAGGATACCTGGCTCAGCTGGGCCCGATCATCGCGCAACAGGTTGATTGGGATGTGGTAGAAACCAATCCTTTCTTTTGCCCTGATCCCGACAGACTGGCCGAGATGGAGGCCTACATGGCGGCCCTTATTAAAAGTGGCGACTCCATTGGCGCGCGCATCAATGTGGTCGCCAGCGGTGTGATGCCGGGGCTGGGAGAGCCAATATTTGATCGTTTGGATGCCGACATTGCCAGTGCAATGATGGGTATCAATGCAGTCAAGGGTGTCGAGATCGGCGCGGGGTTTGCGGCGATAGAGCAGCGCGGTAGTGAACACCGTGACTTGTTGACCCCCGCGGGATTCGTCGGCAACAGCGCCGGCGGTGTGCTTGGCGGTATCAGTAGTGGGCAGGATATTACTGTGAGTATTGCCCTTAAGCCCACGTCCAGCATTCGCCTGCCGGGAGCCAGTATTGATGTCGATGGCAAACCGACGGAAGTTGTGACGCACGGTCGGCATGACCCTTGTGTTGGAATCCGCGCGACACCGATTGCCGAGGCCATGCTTGCCATCGTGTTAATGGATCATGTCTTGCGTCAGCGGGCGCAAAATATCGATGTGCAATGCAGCACGCCAGTGCTTCCTGCAGCGGCACCTGGCAATAAAAAATCCTGACACTTATACACGCTCATGAGTAAAGCTAATCGTCGTTTCTATCGCACCATCCTGCTGGGGTTGGCCGCTCTTGGCCTATTGATATGGGCAGCTATTGATCAGTTCGGTATCTCTCATGTGGAGATGGCGAACCTGTTTTTGGGCACGGTATTGATAGCGGGGGGAACTATTGGCCTTGCTGCGGTGTGCGCTGTGCTCTGGATCGGTTTGCGCAACTTGTTGCGAGGGGGCGATGGTGGGAAGTAGGCGCTAAAGTATAAGCTACTCGAGCGGCGCCAAACCCAATAGAGCGTTTCGCGACCAGTGTATTGGCGTCATTCGAGGTCGATTTCCAGCGTCATATTCTCGGCAATCTCATCCAGGCTGGTCGACAGTTCATCCAGATTGGTATCCTCAGGAATCCATGCTTCGATACGTGCGGTAAAGATCATTTCTGCACTCATGGCGGCGCTTTGTACATCGGTGTCCATTCCCAGAACATTGATCTGCCGCTGTGCGAGTGCGTGTGAGATCTCCCGCACGATGCCGCGACGGTCAGGTCCGATCACGGTCAGTGTGATGTCACGGCCTGGCACCGGTGCGGGACCAGGTTTGACCGTAATATCGTCAGTCGCAGTCACCCTTACGCTGATACCGCTCGATGCGAGTGCGCCCAGTTCGCTTTCCAGCGCAGGTCCTCCGTCAGCGGGGAGGGAGACCAGAATCAGTCCGGCAAATTTGCCGCCTAACTGTGAGAGCTTGCTTTCATGCCAATTCCCGCCGTTTCTTTCGATAACAGCCGAGAGTTGTTCAACCAGTCCGGGGCGGTCATCACCGATGAAGGTAACGGTATAAGAAGTTTGCACAGTTTTGACTCCACATTATCAGGCGCAGCCCGTATATTAACGCGCTACGGTCCGTACCAGAAGGAGTAGGCCAAAAACATGGCAGAATTCGTCATGGTGCCGCTGCAACACTTGCAGTCCGATGTGCTGCAGGCCCTGTTGGAGGAATTTGTCACCCGCGATGGCACCGATTATGGCGAGCGCGAGCGCACGCTTGAAGAGAAAGTCGCGCAGCTACACAATCAACTTCGCAGCGGCGACCTGCAGATTCTCTACGACGTCGATAGTGAGCAGTGGGATGTGGTGGCCCGCGCGCAGGCAGATGCATTACTTAACTCCCGATAGTAGTATTCCAAGATGAGCATGAAACCCGATCATATACTGGATGCCACCGGGCTTTATTGTCCGGAGCCGGTCATGCTGCTGCATAACCGGATACGTGATATTGCGGTCGGTGAAACCCTGCAGGTGCTTGCCACCGATCCGTCGACTGAGCGCGACATTCCGAAGTTCTGTGCCTTTCTGGGACACGAACTCATTCAGCAAGACCAGTTTGACGGGCATTTTCGCTATCTGTTGCGCAAGCAGGGAGGGCCTTGATGGCTGCAACAGAGCCTTTGTCGTCAGCGAGTCCGTTCGATGCTGCGCGTCTGGAAAGTGTATTCAACAACTTGTTTTCAGCCACGTGTGCCACCCGGTTGCGCGGTGGCGCAGAAGAACCTCTCTACCAGCCTGCTGCCGTTGCGGGCGAACTCCACACCTTGCACTACCGGCAGGATTTTTTTGCGAGCGCGTTGCATGAGATAGCGCACTGGTGCATCGCCGGCGACGAACGCAGGCAACTGTTCGATTTTGGCTATTGGTACGCGCCTGAAGGCCGCAGTCTGGACCAGCAAAAAGCGTTTGAAGCGGCAGAGCGCAAGCCGCAGGCACTGGAATGGTATTTTTCTAAAGCGTGCGCCTATCGCTTTCAGGCCAGTATCGACAATTTTGATTTGGCGGAAGCAGAGCTGCATCAAGTGGACGATTTTCGGCAGGCTCTGCTCCTGCAGGCGCTCAACTGGCGCAAGATCGGTTTGCCGGACAGAGCTGCGGAATTCTACCTGGCGCTGTGCAGCGAGTTTGGCACTGTTGTGCCCGCCCACCGACAGTCTTTCACGCTTGCGGACTTGTGCTGATGAATGCGTTACATAAGAGCGTCCAGATATGACGCTTACGGTTCTCGCGGACGAAAATATTCCTGCAGTGGAAGACTATCTGGGCGCATTTGCGAGTATCCGGCGCTGCAGTGGGCGCGCGATTGATCCGGCAACGCTGGACGGGATAGACGTGCTGCTGGTGCGCTCGGTAACGCGCGTAGACGCGGCACTTTTGGACGGCAGCAAGGTAAGATTCGTAGGCACCGCTACCAGCGGCGTTGACCATATCGACCGCGGTTACCTCGCCAGCGCCGGCATCGGGTTTGCCCATGCCCCGGGATCGAACGCAAACTCGGTGGTTGAGTATGTATTGGCCGCGATTGCCGCAGTGGACGACAAACTAGAGCAGTTACTCGCCGGTGGCACTCTTGGTATTGTTGGGTATGGCACCATCGGCAGAGCCGTTGTCGCACGTTTCACGGCGCTGGGTGTTCAATGTCGAGTATACGATCCGTGGCTGAATCAAGGCGGCATTCCCAATGCCGCAGATTTTTCTGCGGTGCTGGATTGCGATGTGGTCGCTCTCCATGCCGAGCTGACCAGGGTGCAGCCCTGGCCCAGCTACCATCTGCTGGGACGCGAGCAACTGAGACGCTTGCGTGCAGATGCGCTGCTCATCAATGCTTGCCGCGGCGCGGTGATCGACAATGCAGCGTTGCAGGGGCACCTTGAGTTGCTACAAGGTCCTACGGTAGTCCTCGACGTGTGGGAGGGCGAACCGGCGGTCAGCGCCGCCTTGCTGGCGCAAGTGCGGCTCGCGACAGCGCATATTGCTGGTTACAGTTGGGACGGCAAGTTACAAGCCACGCGCCAGTTGAGTGAAGCGATTATTTCGAACCTGAATTTGTCTTCAACACAACAACCGCTCTCAAGCGAGGGTGCCGCTATCATCGCTGTCCCGGACGGCCTGTCACCTGTTCAGCTCATCCGATTTTTACTGCAGTCCCGTTATGATATTCAGGTGGATGATGCCCTGTTGCGCAACGCGATAGAACCCGCACCGCACGACACGGGCAATGGCGCAAGGTTTGATGGGCTACGCAAATCGTATAGAGAACGTCGAGAGCTTGCAGGCTCGCATGTGTCAGGGCTGCGCTCAGAGGAGCAGCTTGCACTGGCGCGTGCGCTGGGTTGTATACCTGTCGATGCGAGTGAATCGCTGTGAATACGACATTGCATGTTGGTCTTTTGGTCAACCCGCTGGCCGGACTCGGCGGCGCCCTGGCGCTCAAAGGCAGTGATGGAGAGGCGCTGCGGACGCTGGTCGCAGAATTGCCTGCAATCGAACGCCAGCGGGCATTGTTGCGCACCGTGCGGGCCCTTAACCTGTTACAGCCGCGATCAAGTTGTGTTCGATTCAGCTGCGGGTCTGGTGGCATGGGCGAATCTGCGCTGCAACAGACGGACTTCGCGTTCGAGGTATTGGGTCGTCTCGGCGCGGGTCTGACCTCTGCCAGTGATACGCGCACCGTGACCGCGGCGCTGCGCGCAGCGGGCGTAGATCTCATTCTTTTTGCCGGCGGCGACGGTACCGCGCGCGACGTTTATGATGCGATAGGCTCAAGTTTCCCCGTGTTGGGCATACCGGCGGGTGTAAAAATGCACTCGGGCGTATTTGCGGTTTCACCGGAGGCAGCGGGAGAACTCCTGTTGCGGCTTACGGCAGGTGGTCTCGTCGGATTGCAGGTGCAGGAGGTTCGTGACATCGACGAAGAGGCGTTTCGTAGGGGCGAAGTGCGCAGCCGATTTTATGGTGAAATGATGGTTCCAAGCGAGGGGCATTACCTGCAACATACCAAAATTGGAGGCCGCGAAGATCCGGAACTGGCCGCCGCTGACATCGCCGCGTGGCAGGCCGAAACGATGCTTGAGGATACGACGTACTTAATAGGCCCCGGGTCCACCACGGCCGCCATAATGGCTGAACTGGATGTGCCCAATACCCTGTTGGGCGTAGACGTGGTGCGAAACCGCGCCTTGTTAGCCACAGACGCGAATGAGGTGGCGCTATTGCAAGTGCTCGCCGAAGTGCCCGGCGCCGCGCGCATGGTGGTGACCGTGATAGGCGGGCAGGGGCACCTGTTTGGCCGCGGAAACCAGCAGTTCTCGCCCGCCGTCATTCGGCGCGTGGGACTGGACAATATCGTCGTGGTTGCGGCCAAGTCCAAAATTACCCGACTCGAGGGGCGCCCGCTGCTGGTCGATACCAATGATGCCGCATTGGACCTGGAACTATGCGGTTATCGAACCATTAACACCGGATACAACGATCATATTCTCTATCCGGTCGGTGCGGGTTCAGCGTAAGACTAGACTTTCACGCGGCGTTGGATGTGATCTGCGCAAGGGCCGGCGCCAAGGCTCGATTAGTCTGGTGCTGCGAGCTGGTGTAGGCTAGGGCTTCATTGTCTCTATGATGCGACTTACTTTAAGTCTCACGGTCGGCGATAAATTGACCGGTATTGGGTTGGGGGCCCGCCGTGAACCCATACCCATACCCATGCGTGGGGCGATCCTACAGGGATGTATTTACGGCGTGTGCCGAAAAGGTTTACCCAGCTTGGCGCCAGCCTGGCCGATTAAAGCAGTTCCATTTACAACGTAACAATTACTTAAACAGGGCTATGACGATGCACGATGATGAAATATGGCGCGATAAGCTGACACCAGAGGAATTCCATGTTTGCCGTGAAAAGGGCACCGAGCGCCCGTTTACGGGTGAATATTGGGATAGTAAAGAGGAGGGCGTATACAACTGTCGATGCTGCGGCGAAGCGCTTTTCCTGTCCGACAGTAAATTCGACGCGGGCTGCGGTTGGCCGAGTTTTTTTCAACCGGCAGATGCCACCGTGATAGAGGAAGACAGGGATCACAGCCATGGGATGTTACGCACAGAAGTCATGTGCAAAGCCTGCGGAGCCCATCTAGGACATCTCTTTGAGGACGGTCCTGCGCCAACGGGTTTACGCTATTGCATCAACAGCTTGAGTATCAAGCTGCAGGCCGAGTAGTGAAAGAGGGTGCGTGACGGCGTGTGGTGTATGCTTGAGGGTGATGGAGCGGGAAACCGGGTTCGAACCGGCGAGGCTGCGCGCCCCGCCTCAACCTTGGCAAGGTTGCGCTGCGTGACATCTAATGTGACGTTTGCTTGGAGAGCGGTGATGGAGCGGGAAACCGGGTTCGAACCGGCGACCTCAACCTTGGCAAGGTTGCGC
>Ga0222668_1000022_pt1 | contig 123446 bp, 114 predicted proteins | sample AntAcemetagen728_FD_179823 | JGI IMG/M metagenome (GOLD analysis project Ga0222668, IMG submission 179823) | Saline water microbial communities from Ace Lake, Antarctica - #728 | ecosystem: Environmental > Aquatic > Non-marine Saline and Alkaline > Saline | place: Antarctica: Ace Lake...
TGAAGCAACACCCCGAAGCCCATTACACCCGCCGACGCTGAACCGGCAGTGATTCGGTTACTCAGGACTCTCAAAGGCATCGCTTGCGATGCCCGTTGATAGACCGTGTATTTCGTGGGCCGGTTACTATCTAAGAGACAAGCGACAGCTCATTTTCTTCGGGCCACCTGGCACAGGCAAAACATTTGTTGCTCTGGAATACGCCGACTACCTGTCACAAGAAAGTGGCGAGGTACGAACGGTTCAGTTTCATCCGTCATATGGGTACGAAGATTTTATTGAGGGACTTCGACCGGTCGCTGCCACCAATGGGGCACTTACGTATAAGATTGAGGATGGTATCTTCAAAAAACTGTGTAATGACGCCCGAGCTAATCCCAAGGGTAAATATGTACTTTTGATCGACGAGATCAACCGAGGTAACATTCCAAGAATCTTTGGAGAACTGCTATTTCTGCTTGAGCATCGCGAAAAAACTACTGAGTTACCCTATTCCAAGAAACCATTCTCCATACCTCAGAATGTCATTCTCTTAGGAACAATGAATAGTTCGGACCGGTCTATTGCATTGATGGATCTCGCTTTGCGTCGTAGGTTCCATTTTGTAGAGATGCAACCAAGGGGCGAGATACTCTTAGGTTGGCTTCAAGCCAACAAGAAGCCAAAGTACGTCCGAGACCTTTTTGATCGACTAAACGATGCACTGCGAAAAGCTGGAATTGATGAAGACAGATTCGTGGGTCATGCCCACTTCATGTCGCCGTATCTGGATGACGACTACCTTGAATTGATCTGGAAAGGGACTATCGAACCACTCTTGAAAGAATATTTCTTTGCAGAACCAGAGAAGCTCAGTGAATTTCGCCTGGAGAAATTCCAAAGCGTGATTGAGGAAGCAGCAGCCGTCGAAGAGGATGCCGCGGAGGAAGACGAGGAGCTTGAACATGAAATCGACGAAGGCGAGGATGAATTTTGAATGCCCAATTCAATACAATTGAGAGGACCAAGCAAATAGACAAAAAAGAAGTTCCACGGAGGCTTGAGTTGGTCGAGTGGGAAACACTCGATGTAAATCTCTCATCAACAGAGATATCCGATCTACTGCGATGTCCTGCTAAAGTACTTCATATCCAAACACTTTCAGGAGGAATGTGCAGACTTCGACCAGGACCAGTTGTTGGTCGACTTCAACTCGGGACCGTCGATCTAAAGATCCTGCCGAAGTACTCAATGCCCTCCCTGTTGGCGATGCTCGCTGAAGTACACGAGTTGGTTCATCTAACGCCGGACTTAGTAGGTTATGACACGAACCGGGAAATCGTGGATCTACTGGTTCAGATCTTCCTTAGTCAAGTCGAGGGGGTCGTTCGGCAGGGCTTGAAGCGAGCATACATCCAAGAGGATGAAGAACTGGTGACCGTACGTGGCCGAATAGACCTTCGGCGAACGGTCGACCTCCATCTTCGCGGGAAAGCAAAAGTTCAATGTCGATACGAAGACTACACCTTGGATGGGCCAGAGAATCGGATTCTTCTCGCAGCACTCCATGCTATAACAGGAACTGGTTTATTTACTGTATTACGACGAAATCTCGCACACCTTCTCGCTGCGGAGTTTGTTGGAGTACGGCACATCCATCCCCCGGTTGTCCGCTCAGGCAAGGTTGAATACGACCGACTCAATCAATACTACTACCCTGCCGTACAATTGGCCCAACTCATCATGCGGAGCATTGGCATCACGCAGGACTTTGGAATGACGGAAGCGGATGGCTTTCTGTTGGACATGAATCAACTTTTCGAGAAATATGTGTTCCGGAAGTTACAAAAGGCACTTGGTGTGAATCGCACTCAAGTCCGGAAACAACAGACTTTTCCATTCGATCTCGCAAACCAAGCCAGCATAAAACCAGACTTGATTATTCAGAGTCAGCAAGGTCGTAGAATTGTCGCAGATACCAAGTACAAAATTGGAAACAAACCTGATCCCAACGATTTGTATCAAATGCTTGCCTATTGCCGTGTACTTAACATTTCGAATGGAGTTCTAATTACAGTCGGCAATGGAAAATCAAGAAGATATGAAGTAAGGGACAGTGCAACTACGATTGATGTCATTTCGATTGATTTAAGTGGGTCTATTGCTGGGGTCGATGCATCAACGAGGGAGCTCGCTGACTCAATCTCCAAACTCCTTAATGTGGAGTGCTCACCAGTCTCAAAATGAAAATGTAATTATTTATCGTAGAGAAAGGTTCTTCCACGAGCCAATCTGCATCAAAGCACGGACGCTATCGTCTTTGTGCCTGAAGCTCAGCACTTGCTAAATTACCCAACTATGCAGGACGCTCCCTTTACGTCTTGCTAGCTTTTGTACAGAGGTTTTGGTAAGGTTTTGTAAGCCCTAATGCTCATCGTGTACGGAGAGATTAGATGACGAAATTGAGTGATTATCTCACGATTAAGGAAGCAGCTGAGTTTCTCGGCGTGTCGCAAAATACGCTCAGAAACTGGGGGAAAAATGGACAGATTAAGGAGCGACGACATCCCATTAATGATTACAGGCTGTACGACCTGGATGAATTGAAGGCGTTACTTGATAGAGCAAAAAACAAGTAAGCCGCAAAGTACCTGCCGTATTTTGAGAGCACAATGGACAAAAAAGACCTTAGCGAACGAGACATCTGCACTAAGTTCATCACGCCAGCACTCTTGCGGGCGGAATGGAAGCAGGAGCAGTTTCGTGAAGAGGTCAATCTGACGGCCGGTAGAGTCATCGTGAGTGGAAAACTGGCGACACGCATTAAGAACCGTGAGGCAACGGGCGGCCCCAAGCGTGCCGATTACGTTTTGTACGCCAAACCGAATATTGCCCTTGCCGTAATTGAAGCAAAACGAGCTAAAGATCCGCTTGGGCAGGGTATGGGACAAGCGTTGCTGTACGCAGAAATGCTCGATGCCCCCTTCGCAATAAGCTCCAATGGTAATGGTTTTCTGTTGCACGACCGCACCGGAATCACGAGTCCAACCATTCGCGAATTGTCTCTTGAAGAATTCCCCTCGTATGACGACCTTTGGGCTATCTATCGAGAGTGGAAAGAGCTGCCGACCGACGACTCGTCGATCGAACTGATTTCTCAGCCGTACTATTCAGACGGCAGTGACAAAGAGCCTCGCTATTATCAAAGGGTGGCGATCAATCGAACTTTCGAGGCGATTGCCAAAGGTCAGCAACGCATCCTATTGGTGATGGCTACCGGAACCGGCAAGACTTACACAGCGTTTCAGATCATTTGGAGGCTTTGGAAAGCAAAGCGGAAGAAACGTATCCTTTTCCTCGCGGATCGCAACATTCTGGTTGACCAGACCATTCAGCAGGACTTTGCTCCATTCGGGGAAGTCATGCATAAGATCGATAATCGCGAAGCCAAGAAGAACTACGAGATCTACCTTGCCTTGTATCAGGCTGTTACAGGAAGTGACGAAGCGAAGCAAATCTTCAGGCAGTTCCCCAGAGACTTCTTCGATCTCGTGGTGATTGACGAATGTCATCGGGGCAGTGCTTCAGAGGATTCTGCATGGCGAACCATTCTTGACTACTTCTCGGAAGCCACACATATAGGGCTGACAGCGACTCCGAAAGAAAAGAAGCCACCAAAATCAAAGAAAGGCGAGAAGCGGAACACGGTAATCCATGACCCGGAGTTCAATTATAAATATTTCGGTAACCCGATCTACACTTACTCTCTCAAACAGGGAATCGATGACGGGTATCTGGCCCCCTATAAAATCATCCGAGTTGTCAGTGACGTTGATGCTCTTGGATTTGTCCCGGAAAAAGGTCAGACTGACAAATATGGCCAGATGATCGAGAACCGAGAGTTCGGAACGCCGGACTTTGATCGCAACCTGATTCTGACCAAGCGTACGGAATTTGTCGCCAGGCGGGTCTGGGAATACTTATCGGAAACCGATCCGATGGCGAAGACCATCGTCTTCTGTGACGACCAGGCACACGCCGAACGCATGCGGCAGGAATTAGTGAAATTGATTCCTGAGGCTGCCTCTAACCGTCGCTATGTGGTGCGGATTACTGGAGACGATACAGAAGGAAAAGCTTTGCTGTCGTACTTCATAGACAATGACGAACCGTATCCTGTTATCGCTACGACTTCACGACTGCTATCAACCGGCGTTGATGCCAAGACTTGCAAGCTCATCGTTCTTGATCAAACCATCAACTCGATGACTCAATTCAAGCAGATCATCGGTCGCGGCTCACGGATTCGCGAAGACTACAATAAACTCTACTTCACGATCATGGACTTCAAGGGAGCTACTCGACTTTTCTTTGATCCGGAGTTTGATGGCAAACCGCTGGTAGTTCATGAGCCAGACGAAGATGACAGCGTCATTCCACCAGAGGACAACGATGATGAAACCATCGACGAAGACCAGCCAAATGGAGAAGCGGCTGAAGCCGGCGATATTGAAGACGAAGGTGACGGAGAGGAAGATACTGGAGGCGGCAGCGGGACACCGCGAACAAAGTACACGGTTGAAAACGTTGCAGTTGGACGTGGCATAGAGCGTTCCATGTATCTCGACGAAAACGGGCGGTTAATCACAGAGTCACATCGGGTTCATCTGAAAGACGACATCAAGCGATGTATCATTGGTGAGTTTCAAACGCTTCAAGGCTTCTTCAGTCGCTGGTCTGAAGCAGAAAGGAAAAAGGTTGTCGTCAATGAATTAGAAGAACTGGGTATCGACCTGACTGTTCTTCGAGAAGCAATACCTGAATCAGAACGATTTGACGTGTTCGACTTAGTCGCCCACATTGCATTTGATGCAAAACCACTCACTCGTCAGGAACGAGCCAACAATGTAAAAAAGCAAAACTACTTCGCAAAGTATGGCGAACAGGCACGTGCTGTGCTTGAAGCATTGTTGGATAAATATGCTGACCACGGTATCATTGACATTGAAGATGCCAACATACTGGATCTCCCGCCATTTACTGCATTCGGAACAAGAACCCAAATCCGTCGTGGAATATTTCGCGGCAGTGACGAATTCTCCAAAGCCCTGACGGAACTCGAAGAAGCCATTTACCAACAATTGTCCGCATAACCTCATCAAGAAGACGAGCAACAGAGAATGAATCTCTCATCCACAATCAAATCCATACAAGACATCATGCGGAAGGACGATGGTGTCGATGGCGACGCACAGCGGATCGGCCAGCTGACATGGATGCTGTTTCTGAAGATATTCGATCAGTGCGAAGAAACCTGGGAAGATGACGCATCAGATCGAGGTGAAGAGTATATCTCACCTGTACCTGAAGAATGCCGTTGGCGAAACTGGGCTAAGTATCAGGTAGATAAGGACGGCAAGAAGCAGCCTCGCATTGCAGCCAGTGAGTTGATTAACCACGTCAACAACATTGTCTTCCCCAAACTTCAGGGCCTGAACATCGAAAGCGATCCGATTGCCAAAGTCGTTCACGATGTTTTCGAAGATACAAACAATTACATGAAGTCTGGCACGTTGATGCTGGGAGTGATTGAAAAGCTTGACGAGGCCATCGACTTCCACGACATCAAATCCCGGGGCCAACTGGGTACGGTTTACGAGCAAATGCTTAATGACTTGCGCAGTGCGGGTAACGCAGGTGAATTCTACACACCTCGTGCTGTGACGGAATTCATGGTAGATCGAGTGAATCCATCACTGAAAAAAACGTGAAATGGTTCTTGACCCGGCGTGCGGCACCGGAGGATTTCTGACAGCTACCATCGCCCATTTTGAAGGCCAGGTCAGCAAGAAATCGGGGGCAAAAGATCGCCAGGCCATTGCCGATTGCATTCGCGGCTTTGAACGAAAACAGCTACCTCATTTGCTATGTGTGACTAACATGTTGTTGCATGGAATCGAAGTTCCCAGCATGATCGAACGTCGTAATACGCTGGCCAATCCTTGGAATGACTGGAAACTGACTGAACGAGTGGAATGTGTCATTACCAATCCACCGTTTGGCGGCCTGGAAGACGAGGGTGTCGGTGCCGACTATCCATCAGACGTTCGCACGCGTGAAACCGCCGATATGTTCTTGACACTCATTGTGAAAAAACTGTTGAAGAATAAAGGCGGACGCGGTGCCGTGGTTCTTCCAGACGGAACATTGTTTGGCGAGGGGGTGAAAGCAAAAGTCAAAAAGCTTCTGCTGGAAGAATGTAATCTACATACCATTGTTCGCTTGCCCAATGGTGTTTTCAGTCCCTATACGGGCATAAAGACGAACTTACTGTTCTTCACGAAAGGCAAACCGACTGAGACAATCTGGTTTTACGAGCACCGTTACCCGGAAGGGCAGAAGAGCTATTCCAAAACGAAACCCCTCCACATTAAAGAATTTGATGATCTAAATAAGTGGTGGGGCAAAGAATCGAATGGCTTTAAGGACCGTACCGAGACGGAGAAGGCTTGGGCTCATCCGTTCAAAGAATTGAAGGACGCAGCGGAAGCCAACGCGACGCCACACTGGGAAAAAGCCGAGCAGCTCAAGAACGAAGCTGATGCCCTAAATAGTGATTTAGTTGAGATGCGTTCCACATTGAAGAGGGAGAAGAAACAGGCCACAAAGAAGAAGCTGCAGAAGAAGCTGGATGAGACTCAGGCTCGATACGAGGTACTGATTCAGAAAGCGAAAGACGAACAAACTGCTGGCGATCGCCATTATTGGCCAGTGTTCAATCTCGACATCAAGAACCCCAATACCCCCGAAGAGGAGAGCCACGACCCAGAAATTCTGCTGGTCAAATATAAAACTTTATTGAGAGAAATTGCTGCCACTGAAAACAAGCTCCGCGATGAACTTACCGCCGCCTTGACCGAACAATATGAGGACAAAGTGACGGGATGAATGTTGAGACATTTCTAAATGATTTCACACATATCGCAAACGCACCTTTTGGTACTGAATGCCTTCGTAGAATGGTCTACAGCTTGGGAATAACCGGTGATTTGTCCGAGCAACGATCGGACGAAGGAACTGCAATTGATTTACTCGAACAGATTGCCGATTGTCGTGAGGAAATGATTGCTGCGAAGACCTTCAAACGCTCACCAAAACTAGAAAGTGTAGGTGACGAGTTTGCGATTGATCTTCCTAGAATCCCCGAATCTTGGACATGGACACGACTCGTTGATATTGGGATCATTAATCCAAGAAACACCTCTGGAGACGATACGTTGGCATCCTTTGTGTCAATGTCAGCTTTCTCGGAAATTCACGGGGTTTCTCCCATCCCAGAAATCCGCCCTTGGGGAACAATAAAGAAAGGCTTTACTCACTTTGCTGATGGAGATGTCGTTGTTGCCAAAATAACACCCTGTTTTGAAAATGGAAAAGCCGCAGTGATTGAGGCACTATCTAATGGGATAGGTGCTGGAACAACGGAGCTTCATGTCTTTCGTCCAATTGGTGATTTTGTTTTGCCGCGGTACGTATATCTATTTGTCCGCTCGCCCTACTTTATGATGCTTGGGCAGAGACTAATGACTGGAACGGCAGGCCAAAAGAGACTTTCGTCAGAATACTTCGCAACTCGGCCGTTCCCACTTCCACCACTTAGAGAACAAAAGCGGATCGTGAATAAAGTGGACGAATTGATGAAACTCTGCGACAAGCTAGAGCATCATCAGCAGGAGCGAAACCGTCTTTTCTCATTGCTCTCCCGTGCGAGTCACGCTCATCTCGCTTCGCATCCCACCCCCACCAATCTCGCCGCCATCTTTTCCGAGGTGAGGCTCGTACATGTAGATAACATGCGACAAACCATTCTAGACTTGGCGACAAAAGGAGCGTTAACACATCAAGAAGAGTCTGAGGGGTCTGCTGCCGAATTCTTATCAGAAATTGAAAGCTCGAAGTCCAAGACAGTGAACGAGACCAACTCTAGCACACTTATACCTCCAGACGTCCCGTTCACGATACCGAAGTCTTGGGCATGGTGTCGGCTTTCACAACTAGCCGAGTTGATCACTTCTGGTTCGCGGGGCTGGGCGAAATATTATTCCAATTCAGGTGCCATGTTTCTGACTATGGGAAATTTATCCAAGGATGGTTACCAATTACGACTTAACAATATTCGGTATGTAACACCTCCCGATTCAAGTGAGGGACGACGTACACGGCTAGAAGCTGGGGACATTCTTATCTCCGTGACTGGAGACGTCGGTAACCTTGGGTTAATACCGGAAGATTTTGGAGAGGCCTATATTAATCAGCACACTTGCCTCTTGCGTCTCCATCACCATTGCTTCAATCTTTTTTTCGCCGAGTATCTGCGTTCTGACTTTGCGAAACGGCAATTTAATGAACCTCAACGTGGAATAAAGAACAGCTTTAGACTAAGTGACGTTGGTGAAATGCTCGTGCCGGTGCCACCGTTCGGTGAACAAGTTCGAATCGTCTCAAAACTCGATGAGCTTATGATCGTGATAGACAAGCTTGAAACACTACAAACTTCAGCATCAAAGATATCCGAGGCATTGGCAATAGCAGCGGTTGCTGCAATCACAGGCACAAAAATCGAGGAGCAGCAAGAGATGAAAGTACCTAAGATGGAACTGGTAACCAGTTTGATTGCAGATGGAAAACTTAAGAAAGGCGATAAGGCTCCGTTGGCGACCATCCTTGCGAAGAGTAAGTCTGACGTTTCTGCCAAAGAATTGTGGCAAAAGTCGGGTTTGGAAATCGACGTATTCTATTCACAACTCAAAATTGAAATGAACAGTGGCTGGATCGTTGAGCCAATGAAGGGGTTCATGAAAGAAGTGGAAGTTATCTAATGCAGCTTCAACGTCTAAAAATTGCCAACTTTCGCAACTTGCGAAATTTTGAAATCAACTTTACCTGCTCGGCTATTGATCCAGATGGTTTGGAGCGTGAATTCAAGAGTCATGCGGTAATTGGCCAAAATGGTTCCGGTAAATCCAACATGATCGAAGCGATCGTGACGATATTTCGTGACTTGGATTTGAATAGGTCTACTGAATTCAACTACGAGATCGACTACACCTGCCGTGGTCATTCGATTAAAGTGAATGCAATGGATGGCAAGGGACGCGTCGAGATCTCGGATTGCGAAACTGGTGAAACCAAGGAACACGCGCTGTCGTATTTGGAGAGGAAGGGAAAACTCTATCTGCCGTCGCACATCTTTGCATATTATTCTGGGCGAAATGAACGAATCGAAGCCCTGTTTCAACAGCACCAACAACGTTTTTACGATGCACTGGTTGGCGGAAGGGACGAGCTTATGCGTCGGTTATTTTACTGCCGTAATGTGCACAGCCAGTTCGTGTTACTTGCCTATTTGCTGAACGAAGATGATGAGTGTAAACGAATTCTATCGGACCTTAATATCGAGCGATTAGAGTCCGTATTATTTATCTTGAAACGACCGTATTGGTTCAAGAACAACATGTCAGAAGAGGTACTAACCGACGGCGACAACCGGTTCTGGTACGCGCGAGGAATCGTACAAAAGTTTCTTGATGAACTCTGGGAAGTTGCGATCGCTCCGATTGAAGATTCCGAAACACGTTTACTGGATTTTCGCGGTCGCAAAGAAAAACAAGATCTGCTTTATGTTTTTGTACCCGACAAAAACGCATTGGATAAATTGGCAGTCAAAATCGGTGAGCCAGCACGATTTTTCAAGTATCTGGAAAGCACATACATATCAGATTTGATCGACGAAGTTCGCATTAACGTCAAGCATCGCGACGTTGCAGACAACCTCAACTTCAGTCAGCTTTCTGAAGGTGAACAGCAGTTGTTAACTGTCTTGGGGTTGATGCGATTTACTCGCGAAGATGAATCTCTGTTTCTGCTCGACGAACCTGATACTCACCTTAATCCAATTTGGAAACGCCGATACTTTGACGAGATCGAACGCGTTGTGCAATTGGAGGGCGAGACTTCAGTCGGTGACTCGCACTTGATCGTGACCACACACGATCCACTCATGATCGGCAGCCTTCGTAAAGAGCAAGTGAAAATTTTGACCAAGGGAAAAGGCTTTGTCACAGTAGACGAGCCAGATGAGCATCCACAAGGAATGGGATTTGCCGGCTTGCTAAAGAGCGAGTACTTCGGACTTCGATCTACCGTAGATTCTGAGACCTTACGGCGAATCGATGAACGAAACGAATTGTATGCACTCGGTGATGAACGAAGTCCGGAACAAGATGTAAAACTTGCCCAACTCAGTGATGAGCTTTCGGATCTTGGTTTCGCCAGTGATTTTCGTGATCCCTATTTCGAGTTATTTGTAAAACGAATGGCGAAGCACACAAAGTTTCACAAGGAAACATTGACACCCGAAGAACTCGCGGAGCAAGATGCGATCGCTGATCGTATCATTGACGAAGTCATGGCAGAGGAAGACGACGAATGAGGTGGATTGACTTAGAAAATAAACAACCTACCGACAAGGATATTCCAAATTGGAAACCTTGGTCGAAAGAGAAGTGGAAAAAGTGGTTACACGACTCAGCAGATTACTTTACTGAAGCAGAACGCCTTCACAAACTCGGGAAGACCATCGAGAGAAATGATTTCATCAAATCGAAGTCGGCACATTGGGGGAAACTCAAAGGCTGGTTACGGGCTCTCTCGCATGGGAAATGTTGGTTTTCGGATACGAAGGATAAATATTCACACTATGATGTAGAACATTTTCGCCCTAAATCCGAGGCATTGGATCTCGACGGAACTTCGCGCGATGGGTACTGGTGGCTGGCCTTTGATTACAGTAACTATCGAATTTGCGGAAATGTTGGGAATCGAAAAAAGGGTGGATGGTTTCCACTTAGAGAAAAGTCATTGTGCTCCACGTACGATTGCCAGTGCGAGGAGTCAGAGACTTGTTATTTTATCGATCCGACAGATCCGGAAGATGTGAACTTAATCGCATTCAATGAGGAAGGTGATGTCGTTCCAGCCCCAAATTGCCTTCCATGGGAAATTGAACGCGTTGAGGAGTCAAATAAACGACTCAAGCTTAATGAACACGATGATCTTCCAGAGGCTAGACGTGAAGTGTGGCAAAAGATGTCCAGATTGATTGAATGTTACCTTCGCGCAAAGGCTCGGTGTGGCTCTAATCGCAATCCAGGTGCAGAAGGCAGCCTTCGCGAATACGTCCGTGAAATGAAAAAAATGCTAAAGCCTGATGTGGAATTATCATCAGTTGCCAAATGGTGCATTCTTTTTAGGAACGACTCGCGACTTCTTAGGCTTGTTGCATAAATAGTTACTATCTTGGATCTGGAGTTAGAAATTGATATTGTCTGCATACTTCGAAATTGCTCCTATATCTCTGATCAGCTCAGTATTCAATCCTGAACAAGCAATGAAGGTTGATAGCCATGCTGCCTAAAGAGCGTGAGAATAGCGAAAGATTGTTCGTCAAGAAGCGGCCGCTTGAGTTCTCATTCTGGCCAGTTGAACGCACAAAGGCACGGTATGGACTCGGGTCTCAAGTCTTTGCCACAGATCCTTGGACTGTTATAAGACGTTCAACGGAAAAGAGAATCAAAGACAAGAAAATTCGAGAGGCTGCGTTCGCCCTGCTGGAACAGGCGGAGGATTTCTTTCGGGCAGCAGAGTCAGGGATAAAAGCAGCGAAGCCTTTGCTCTTGTATTATTGCTTTATGAATCTGGGAAAAGCGTTCATTTTAACGAATGGCAATCGTTAAGACCGTTGATCATGCCAGGCACGGTCTCAGTGAGTCGCTGGATACGAGCAAAGGCGGTAAAGAGCTGGTTGATGCTTTTTTGAATGCAAAACGCACCGTAGGTTCAACAATCACACCCTCTCTAAACAAACCCGTCGAAAACTTTGATGAGTTGCTTCAAACTTTCACAGGATCTGGAATACCTACGAATAAATTCAGGTTTGATCTGCCGACCTTGCTGCCTCAAGTTGTGCCGGGCCATCGACTTTGGGTTGAAGCAACTGGAAAACGTAGTTCAGAAAAATTTATTTCGATCGAGGAGATTACATTTCGAGAGGACTCCAAAAAGAAGCAGATATGGTTGCGTATTCTTGTCTTCCAGGACGACTTGCATCGCATTGAACTACGTCACAGCGATCTCTTGGCCCATGCTAGACTCGACATGATGTTTCAAGCCTTTAACTGCGAAGAAATAATTAACGGCCGCAAACTGTTTGGATTTGAGAGCAAATCACCACTTGCTTACAGAGACAGGCCCACCGATACAATCAACGAGTTAGTTGCGTCGATCCGACCATTCCTTTGGCGGACAGTACTGAGCCAACGTCCTTATCGTCAGTATTACCTCTACCCGACTGATCCATCTGAGCATGGTCAAGTGCTTCCTCAGGTGTTATCAATTTATGCAATCACGTTCTACTTGGGATCGATTGTTCGTTACCGGCCGCATCATTTCGACGATATCCTTCAAAGCGAATATGGGCCTTTCGTGGAGGCATTTCTGAATGATCAACCTAACCAGTTTCTTTACCTGATGGCATCAGAATTTGCTGAAAGAGAAGTTACCAGGGCCGCGATCGTTTAGAAGTAGCATCGTATTGGCGAATCGCATTAGTTTTAGCGAGCATCTTTTGTGTATGTGGCTCACAGTTTCAGCCAAAGTATCCGTCGTTTTCGAAACTCTATATGTGCGATAGATGTAAGAAACGGAATGGGGCTATGTTTTCGCTCTGCTCTAACAGGTGAGCAGATCTGCCCTGAAGACAAAAGAGCACTGAGCCGTTTGGATGGTGTTAATCAAGTGGGAACGTCACTACGGAAAGTACTCGGTGAGTGACAAGAAGATACAACCACCCCCCATACCCCCCGACGATTTTTAGATGCTGGGGACTTGATAGATGGAATTTAACTGTAATTCCAATGTTGTCAAGTTCTAAAGAAGAAGCTTCTCAGCTCAACTTGAATTCAGCCAGGCTGTCTCAATTGTACAAAAAATCTTTAGAAATCTGTTCTTACTTTTTCTCTTGCCTGTATTGGTTGTCTACGTCGACAGAACCTCTTAAAACAGGTGATATTTTAAGTTCTGTCGACATGCAGCACCCAGTAAGAGGATTTCTTGATATGGCCACATTAGAAGATGTATTAACTGAGAGTTTTAAGCAAGAAGTAATTGATTGTGCGAAAGAAAAATCTGAGTACGCTAGAAAATCCAGAATCGATAAAGCGGCCCATGATGTCCAGACGTTTGTTCAAACATATGAGGAGCAGGACTTTTATGGGGAATGGTCACAGCTCATTGTAGCCTTGGGAAAGATCTTAAAAGATGAAAAATGGGACCGTTACCTGGAAACTATTCAATCTGATTTAACTACCAAATTTCAAAAAGATGCCTTTAAGTATGCAGTCCAGATTTACCAGGCTGCTGTATCTGGAGATGAAGACACAGTACTAGCCCGTCTGAAATATCTTTCCCTAGCTGTTACAACTGGTGACGAGAACGAAAAAGAGGTAATGGGAAAAGTCTGTGCTTTGGTCAACGAAGCCTTACGCCGTGATATCATGATTAAGCTGAGGGAAAAAGAATATTCCCCTTCTCAAAATCAGACGCAAAGTACTTCGAATGTTCAGAATGCAGAGAGAGCTCATCCCATTTCTGGAGATTATTTGGCTCATGAGTCAAGTGATAGCCAAATTACAACCAAACCAGAAAAGAAAAAACGCAGTGGGCGCCCCAAGAAAGACCAACAGGAAAAATGGCTTGGTGACGCACTGTTTATACTGAAAGACAACCCAGAATGGTCGGACACTAAGATTGCGGGCATAGTAGAGGTTAGTCCTTCTACACTCAGCAGGAATCAGGTGTGGAAAAATGCCAGGAAGGCCAATAAAAGCGGTGGTCCACCCAGAGGGCGTGTGATTAAGGACAGAAACGACTCCCCTTGTGTTGATAGGGAATATTATGACCATGACAAGGACTCAGATTATTGAAATGCAATATTTAATGCAAAATTGAAAAAACTTTCAGCCCTGAATAATAGTCTGAAACGACCTTTCTGAGCTGAAAAAATGCAATGCAAATGCAAAACGGCGTGTACCTGCAGAGGTTCACGTCGTTTTTTTATGGAGTATTTGAAATGAACACAAAGCCAATTCAAACAACAGAACAGGACGTTGCTGCAGCTATGATTAACTCGTTTGCCGGTCTGGTACATGCCAGATTGCGAGGGCTGTTCTCTAAGGCAGTGATCTATGAGTGCGAACTCAAAGAATTTGGAGTGAATGTCAGTTTTTCGAATGGGAACGGAGGCAATCATGAATAAGTCTTCTCCCACACCTCTGGCACTGTCAGCTAAGGATGCTGCATTGTCGCTGGGGATCTCTGAACGGACTCTGTGGGCCAGTACGCAACCGAGAGGACCCATTCCATCAATTAAGCTTGGGGGTCGTGTTTTGTATCCCATGGCCGGTTTAGAAGAATGGCTGAGTCGGGCCGCTGCAGATCAATTATCTGAGAAATCATCCATTCAAACTAATAAAAAATAAAAGCCCGGGGCACTGCCATGCCAAACCGGGCGAAGTAATAGAGGTGTTACGATGATATCAAATTATCCTTTGGATGTCGATAATATTAAGTTTACTGCCAAAGGGCGAGAGCGTGAAATCCTGCTACACTTCGGAGCGACTGAAGAAGAGGTGAGCGGCCGGCATTGTGAATGCCGTGGAAGAGGTGGCAGAGGATGCGGTGGAAAGGATCGGTTTCGGTTCGATGAACAGAAAGGGTTCATCATCTGCAATCAGTGCTTTAGTCAGGGTAATGGAGACATTATTTCTGCGGTTATGTGGTTTCTGGACTGCTCATTCTCTGAGGCTGTCAATCAGATCAGTGAATACCTGAATGTTTCCCACTTCCAACCAGTGAAGCGGAAGACGTCGAAATCTAAGAAGCCAGCAATACCTGTATCAGAACAGATTGCCATTCTGGAGGATAAACAGAGCAAGTTTGACGCATGGGCCGAAACCAAGCCACCAGTAACTGGGATGCAGTTCTGAAAGCGGGCGCTGTGTTCTGCAACTGGCCAAAGCGGGCACCACAGGAAAAGCAGGTCGAGTGCATTGGATTTCCTGCCTATCGTGAGGGCTCAGCGCCTGCTGGAATAATCCTCTATCGTCTGGATGGGGAAAAATTCCCGGCAATCGAGAACGGGCCAGGAGACCGCAAGGCACACCTTGTGAGGGGCTCTCAAGATGGCTGGGTAGCATCTGGCGCTCTGGACACTGCAAAGACCGTTATCAAGGTGGAAGGCGTACCAGACTTGCTGGCGATCGCTCCCTATGTTCCAGAAGGCTACGCAGTTGTGACCAATACCCATGGCGCGAAGTCTGCAGCCAAGAATTGTCCACTCGATTCGTTCTACGAGAAAAGAGTAATCATCATCGGGGATGCTGACGAGAGCGGCGTGAGTGGTGCTAATGCGCTGGCCCAGGAAATTGTCCCGTATGCACTGGAGGTCAACGTAATAATCCCAGATGGCGAGATTGCCGAGAGCGGCGGAAAGGATGTCCGAGACATTATGAATGAAAATCTGCGGGCCGGTTATTCCCTGCAGGATACCGTTAACAGGATCTTGGAAAAGGCAGAGCAGCAAGAAACGTTTCAACCCGTCGAGTATGAGCCAGCATGGAAGCCGTCAGACAAATCTTCTGAGGTTGTTAATGACGCTCCGGAGTGGAAACCATTCCCAACTGAGAAACTTCCCGAAGAAGCTGCAAAGTTGGTTCGAGAGGCGGCATCGTCGTTACGTTGTGATGAATCTTTAATCGCAATCCCGGTTCTGGCAGCATTAGCGGGGGCCATTGGTCGGAGTCGTTGCCTGGTGGCAAAGTCTGATTGGGTCGCATATCCAATCTTATGGCTCGCTCTTGTTGCTGACAGCGGAAGTCTGAAAACACCTGCAATGAAAATCGCCCTGGCTCCTTTGCGAAAAGTTTCTCGTGAATCAATACGATTGGGCGAGCAGTTATTGAGTGAGTACAACCAGAAGCTTGAGGAATATGAAAAGAAGGTCCGAATTTCAAAGAAGAGTAAGAAAGATAATGACTTTGCATTACTGCCGGAAAAACCAGAGAAGCCGAGCCTTTCCCGTCAAATAGTTTCAGACACGACCATAGAAGCACTGATTCCCATCTTACGCGATAACCCGCGAGGAGTGTTGCTGGATCGCGATGAACTATCGAGTTGGTTAGGATCTTTTGATCGTTATGCAAGCGGAAAAGGTACAGATGCGAGTAACTGGATTTCGATGTATTCGGCAGAACCTTTTACGGTCGATCGCAAAAAAGACAATCAAATTATTCACATACCCGCTGCAGCAGTTTCAGTAATTGGTGGAATCCAGCCAGGAATTCTTCGGCAACACCTCAGTGGTTCCAATTCTCAAAATGGTTTGTCGGCAAGGTTGATGATGGTCTCGCCGCCGAAAAGTGTCAAACGCTGGTCTGATTCTGAAGTCTCCAGTGACACAACATCGGAATATGCTGAATTGATAAGAAGATTGCTTTCACTGAAGATGCAAGAAAGTTTAGATGGTTATGAGCCAATTTTCTTCGAGCTGTCTCCTGAAGCCAAATCCGCTTATGAAAAATATTACAATGAACACAACACATTGGCAATTTTGGAAAGCGGAGAACTGAGCTCAGCATTTTCCAAGATAGAAGAATTACCTCTGCGACTTTCGGTCATCTTACACTGCAGCCATTCTGCTGGAACGACGACTGTCAGCAACGATGTCATGAGTGCTGCAATTTCACTCACAGAATGGTTCAGGAATGAAGCGATCCGCGTACGGGCTCTTATTTCCAAGAAGGTCGATGATGATAAGCTTGAAAAGCTGGCAAATTGGATTGCTGCCAAGGGCAAACCGATAAGTGCTCGTGATGTCCAAAACGGTTGTCGTTGGTTGAAAACAATCGATGAAACAGAGGCTGATTTAGAAAAGCTTGTCAAAGATGGCCTGGGGAGATGGGAAGTTAAAAAGCCTGGCCCCAAAGGTGGTAAGCCAAAGCGTCTGTTCTGCCCCACAAAACAGTCAGATTCTACATAACTTTGGAATCTATCTGAGAAATCAAGGTTCTGTAGACGTCGACGGCTTACACGGTTGGAAATTCAATCGTAAGTGTCAAATAGTGATTCACTATAATGAATATTTTGATAAACTTAATATCAACCTTTGCTGGTTGGCGGTTGGAGTGGAACTCAGAAGCCATTTCTCCGCTGGCCAGCTCTTCTGAGAAAGGAATTTATATAATGGCTAGTATTACGACTGCCAAGAATGGCTCCCGTCGCATTCAATTTTCTGATCCAAATGGAATCCGTAAAACGTTATATCTGGGAAAAATGCCCAAAAGAGCTACGGAATCAATTCGAATTCGTGTGGAAGAATTGCTTGCCGCAAAAATCACGGCTTCACCCTATGCTGCAGACTGTGCCGAGTGGCTGGCCAAAACCGATGATAGCTTGTATCAGAAGTTGGCCAAGGTTGGCTTAGTCTTGCCTCGAGTCCCAGAGGAAGTACATAGGCTGGGTGAATGGCTCGATTCTTTTCAGGATTCAAGAAACGATCTCAAGCCGGCTACTAAGGTAGTTCAGGGGCATGTAATTCGTGACCTGAAAACCCACTTTGGAGAACAGAGCAATATCCAGAGTATAGACCATGCTGATGCCGATAATTTCCTGCAGTGGCTGATCGGTCGCAAACTGGCCGCAACTACGGTCAATAAGCGAATTCAGGTAGCTCGTTCTTTTTTCAGTCAGATGAAACGTCGCAAGCTGATCGAAGAAAATCCATTTGATGGAGTAAGAGCGCCCGCATCCGGAGCCAAAAAGAAACAGCGGTTTATTACTCGAAAAGATATTACGAGTGTTCTGGATGCCTGTCCCGATCATCATTGGCGTATGATCGTTGCTCTGGCTCGTTATGGTGGCTTACGTTGTCCGTCTGAAGTATTGTCTGTTCGTTGGCAAGATATAGACTGGAATAAGGGCAGGATCATTGTTACATCACCAAAAACAGAACATCACCCAGATGGGGGAACTCGAGTGATTCCTCTCTTTCCAGAGATTAGACCTGAATTGGACAAATCCTTTGAACTAGCGCCTGAGGGGGCAGTATATGTCGTCGATGAAAGATTCCGGAAAGCAGCTAATGGTGCGAATGGCTGGTTGAATGCTAATCTGAGAACCACATTTGAAAAGATCATCAAGAGGGCTGGACTGACACCCTGGCCGCGTCCTTTCCAGAATCTGCGTGCTTCATGTGAGACTGAGTTAGTGGAACGCTTTCCAATTCAGACTGTAACCGGTTGGTTGGGAAATTCCCCTCGTATCGCTTTAAAACACTATTTGCAGACGACAGAAGCTCATTTTGAAGATGCTTTGTTTGTCGATCCAAAAACGACGCAAAATCCAACGCAGCCTGCGTCGGAAATGCGTCGCAATCGTTCGCAAGTGGAAATGGAGAAATGCAAAAACCCCGAGAAAACTAGTGTTTCTCAGGGTTTAGATGCAATTGAAATGGCGGGGACAGGATTCGAACCTGCGACCTCGAGGTTATGAGCCTCGCGAGCTACCGGGCTGCTCCACCCCGCGACATGGGTCCTGCAAGAGGACTGTTGAGAGCAGTTTAAGCTTGTGATAACACCTGTTTCAGACGTTACTTATAGGTTTAAAAGCCCTAAATACAGTAAACGAATACCGTTACCGTACTTCCGAAGTATAGTCAGCTTCCCCGCGTTCGTCGAGTAACTTTGTCTAAATTCCCTGAATTCTGTGACAAGAACGCAAAATCAGGCCTTAATCTCGGGGTAATCATTCATATTCCCACTTCAGGAACCAGGGGTCTCTGGTCTTTTTCTGCCAGGCTTTCAGCTTTTCCTGCATTTTCGTCAGGGTTTCCTGATGTTCGGGCTCAAACGCCAGATTCTTCGATTCGTAGGGGTCGATAGACAAATCATACAGTTCGTGTTTGGGCCGATGCAGATAGGAGTAAACAGTGCGCTGGCCGAACATTTTGTCGCCGCGTTTCAGGACGCCCTGCCAGGTGGGAGACCGATATAAATCGGACGCGAAAGGGTAGGGAAGTTCGTGGGCGATATTGAAAATGTATTTATGGTTGCCGCTCAAGATGACCCGCATCGGATAATACATTGTGATTTCATGGAATGTATGCGATGCGTAGCTTTCGTCAAATTCGGGTGCCTTTTCTTTTTCCAAAACACTCAGAAAGGAGCGGCCGTGAAATTCGTAGGGAACCGGTTTGCCTTTTCCCTGAACGCGTTTGCCATTATTTTCTACGGTACGTAGTCGGGGGACCGGTTTCGGCGTCACGCTGCAATAGTCAAGAATCGTGGGTGTCAGGTCGGCCCAGGTAACCAGCGCGTCTGTTGTGAGCCCCTGTTTTTTCTGCGAAGGATCGCGGACGATCAAAGGCAGGTTCATGCCCGGTTGATAGAGGTTGGTCTTTGCGCCGGGGAATGGCGGGCCATTATCGCTGAGGAACATCACGAGTGTGTCTTCCCAGTGGCCCGTTTCTTTTAAGGTGTTAATCAGTGAGACGACACCCTGATCGAGTCGCGAGATGGCTTGGTAGTATTCTGCCAGTTCTTCCTGAACTTCCCGATGGTTGGGGAGCCACGGCGGAACCTGGATCTGTTCCGGCTTGTATTTGACAGGAATCACGCCGGGGTAATGATCGGGGTCGGCATTGAAGTTGGAATAACCGTCGGGGCCGCCTCCACGATGCGGATCGCTGCTGCAATAGTAGAGGAAGAAGGGCCGTTCGTCGTCTTCGGTGATCCATGCTTTCGCGTTGGCTGCCATCACAGCGGAATTGCGATTTCCCTGCACGCCTTTGTTGCGGTATTCCTGAAACTGATACACGTATTCGGGAGCCACATGATATTTGCCAATCGAACAGGTTCGATAGCCGGCTTCTTCTAATAAAATCGGTAACGATTTCACCGAGGCGTACGTACTGAAGTGATTGTAGCCGTGCGCGTGACCGTAATGACCGGTGGCGTGATTATACAGGCCGGTCAGGATGACGGAACGACTGGCGGAACAACTGGCGGTGGTGCAATGGGCGCGGGTGAAGCGGGTTCCCGATTCAGCCAGCATGTCGATGCCGGGAGTTTTGATGACTTTGTTGCCGTAACAGCCGGCTTGAAAGCCCTGGTCGTCGACGACTATCACCAGAACATTTTTTTGTTTCGCAGCAGCAGACGCCGGTTCGACGGAAACAAACAACAGCAGCAGACAGAGTATTCCGTTAAGACATCGATTCATGTTGGTGCTTTCTCAATGGAAGTAAAAGGCGGGAATCGTATGAATATTTGATTGTATGGCTTTGGGATTTATTCTAATCGCCGCCGAGAGCAATCGCAAATCGGCAAATAGGAAAGCAGGGGAGTTTATACGAAAGGTGCGAAATCAGTCAGGACTGGCTTGAAGTGAGGGGTATTCCTTTCGATAATTAAGTAATTCCTGATGAGTTCCGCTCTTCCGCCTGCGTCGGGAAAAGCAGGTTGGGGAGTCATCTATATTGATATCCAAATGAAAGCAATGACTATGACAACTTTGAAACGTGTAACAACGATGTTAGCAATGATCATGGCGGTTTCCGCTCTGAATGTTGCCACAGCCGAGGATTGCAAGTTGAATCAGCCTCCCGAAGGGTTTAAGGCGCTATTCAATGGAAAAGATTTAACTGGCTGGAAAGGCTTGGTAGGTAGCCCCAAGACTCGCGCCACAATGAGCCCTGAAAAATTAGCCGAAGCACAAAAGGTAGCAGATCAGAGCATGCGCGATCACTGGAATATCGTGGATGGAATCATTGTGTTTGATGGCAAAGGTAAAAGTCTCTGTACGGCCAACGACTACAAAAACTTTGAAATGCTGGTAGACTGGAAGATCAAGAAAGATGGAGACAGCGGCATTTATCTGCGTGGTTCGCCACAGGTTCAGATCTGGGATCCCGCAGTGAAGGCAGCCAATGGAGTCGGTTCTGGCGGATTGTATAATAATAAGAAGAATCCCGATAAGCCTCTGCTGACAGCCGACAACCCAGTGGGTGAATGGAATACGTTCCGAATCAAAATGGTGGGAGAGAAAGTTACGATCTGGTTGAATGGGAAACTGGTTGTAGATAATACGACACTGGAAAATTATTGGGAACGCGATAAACCCATTTACGAAACCGGCCAGATTGAATTACAGAACCATGGGAATACACTCTATTTCCGTAATGTGTTTATTAAAGAGCTGGACTAACTTTTGTCTATCTGAATTTGACTTAACAGAAAGCGCAGAGAGTCGACTCTCTGCGCTTTCTGTAATATTACCACTGAATTATTAACGAAACTTCACTTTATGCTCTCATCGGATGCACCACTGACTGACCCGACTGCGCTGGCTCGCTTTGGCAAACTGGAAGTTGTCACGCGGCTGATCGTCGAAGGTTTTATGATGGGGCAGCACAAGAGTCCTTATAAAGGGGCCAGTGTCGAGTTTGTGGAGCATCGGCAGTATTATCCCGGCGATGAAATTCGACATATCGACTGGCGGGCCTACGGTAAAACGGGAAAGTATTACGTCAAGGAGTTCGAAGAAGAGACCAACCTGCGGTGTTATATCTTACTCGACTGTTCCGGGAGCATGGCGTATGCCGGCAAGACATTGAGTAAGTTCGACTATGCACGTCAACTGGCGGCGGCTCTGGGATACTTATTGCTCAGTCAGCGGGATGCCACAGGGTTGATTACTTTCGACAGTCAGCGACGCGATTTTATTGAGCCTTCGGCGAACCCGAAAAACTTTGGCCAGATGCTGGAAATTCTGGAGCAGACCAAGCCACGTCACGAAACGGCAATTTCCACTGTGTTAAATCAGGTTCAACCTTTGATCAAACGTCGGAGTCTGGTCGTGTTGATTTCTGATTGTTTCGATGAGCCTGAAGCACTCACCACGACATTAAAGCAACTACGACACGATCGGCATGAAGTGCTGCTGTTTCAGGTGGTGACGCCTGAGGAAGAAGAGTTTCCATTCAGCAAGCCGACTCAGTTTCGCAGTCTGGAAAAAAGCGGACATCACCAACTGGTTGATCCCCACCAGTTACGGGCCCGTTATCTGGAACAGTATCAGGAATTCTGCGCGACATTGTCCCGGCAATGCGGATCAGCGAACGTGGATTACCTCAAATTTCGGACGACCGATCCGTATCATTTGGCACTGGGTGCCTTTCTGAATCAGCGAACACGACCCGGACGAAAGTGATTGAGTAAAATCATGGCAGGCGAAACAATTCCCATTAATCGCACTCTGGTTGGCGTGATCTCAGTGGTCTGTCTGATCACGGCAGGTTGTCTGCATCAGTTCGTCACCATCGAACAGTTCGCACAGAAAGTGGCAGCCACGGGTGCTTTTATGCGCGTGGGCTTGCTGATGTTTGCGTTTTGGCTGGCGTTACCAACCAGGACCCGCGATGCTGCCTGGGCGAATGTGTCCCCCTGGGTTTTCGTGGGGTTGATTGCGGCGATCGTCGGGGTGGCGGTGCGTCCCAAAATTGCCATTCCCCTGATAGTGGTGTTAGCCGTCTTCGGTTTTATCGTGCGGCCTCGTAACAAGAAACGTTCATCACGACGTTAGCCTGTGTTCCGCTGCACCCCTTCCGATTACATCGGGCTCTGAGCGCGGCTCACTGGCTGCACCTTGAGATTGGCTGGCAGTTTGCGTGGTGTTTCTTCGCTATTCTGTGAGATGACATTGATCGGTTGAGGCGGTTGCAATCGATTGGGTTCAGCACTTGTTCGCTTGCGTTGCCCGTCGATATAGACGCGGGCTGCCACCTTTAATAGTTGTGGGCGTCGGATCGGCAGCACGCCTTCCAGCCGACCTGCAACCCGTTCAACCCAGCCTGGTTGTCGTTCCATCGCGAGTGACATCATGTGCATGAAGATCGAGACTTCTTTAAAATTACGATCGAGAATCACATTGCTGACTGGAGCCAGGATTTTTGCTGCCATCTCTACCGTTTGAGAAGGAAATGAGACAAACATCGTTACCTGATGCGAGATCGAATCCTGTTTTTGATCGTTGCCGGCAAAGTATTCCGTTTCCAGATACAGCAGAGCTTTTGCGGAGATGGGTTTGGCAATCAACGGACTTTTATAAACGCCGGAGCAGAGTACGATTGTCTCTTTCGGCGTTTGATGTATGACTTCTAATGTTCCGATGGTTCCGTCACCAGCATCCACTTCATACGAGTGAGGACCGGTCTGCCACATCTGAAATTCGGAGAGTTTCATGTCTCTCCAGATACTTACGACGACATCAGGATGAGCGATGAAAAAAGCATAGGCCGCGTGATTGACGTCGAATTGAATTTTAGGCAGAACCCGAAACATGCTGAGATCTTTGAGAACATATTCGGCATTGATTCGATTTGCGGGTGTGAGTTTGTCTAAGGGAACTTGTGAAAGGGATGCTTTTCTGGCAGAGCGCGTCGAAGTTCCTTTGGAGAGCAGAGAAATGAGATCTTCTTCATTAGGAGCTTTCATTTCCTGAGAGACAGGTTTGTATTCCTGTTGAAATTCTGTCAGCTGCCGATCGGTGTCTTTGAGTAGATACTGATCGGCAGCCGACTTCGTCAGGGCCGGGCTCTGGCCATCGCGCTCATTGAATTGTGCTTTTTGTGCTGATGCGGTTAAAACAGGAATCGTAATGGTAGTTGTGACAGTAATAACCAGAATTGTCAGTCGCTGAATGAATTGTGTCATATCCATTTTAATCATGTTTGGACCTGTTTCTTTCCGCTATCAACTGGTGTTGTCTTGCTTTAAGTGCCTGTTCTGATCGTATTGGTTGTTAACTCGATGGCTCTGTGACGGAGGGGACAAGAGTCGGGCCTGCCTCCAGAGTCGGCTCGATTATCGTTTCATTTGGAAACGGATCAGGCGGCACAAAAGTCGAAGGTTCGGGAAGAGGAATCAGATCATCATGCGCTTCGCTGTTCTGATAATGCTGGCTGCCGTAATCGGTGACTGGCTCTTCGCTGATGTAATGCGGGCGGCAGTCACTGCAGCACTTACACCACCAGCGGTTGAATCGAGAACGACACCAATCGGGCTTGCCAATACGCGTCAGGTCCAAAGTCGGACAATAGAGACGGTCTGCATAGATATGTGTGTCGCTCACATCATCGATCAGATTGTAGTAGAGATTGCTGGCCTTAAAGCATTGGCAGCCTGAGCTCACTACGGTCAACTGAATCAAGATTATGCAGACAAAAGCTGCGCGCATCTACCGTTCCCCCCCGTTTGAATGTGACAATCCTTTGTCACAATAGTCCCGATGATGACTGGCACCATCGGCAGTACAATCGCCTGTACCTTAGGTTGATCGGCTATCGCTGTCGGGAAACTTTATCGATTATCCTGAATGCCCGGGTTATCCGGCCATTGCGGAATCTTGAGCCTTTTTTGACCGGAAAATGCAGGAAAAACCCTTAACTTGCTAAGGAAAGAGACTACCCGTTCAGCCAGTAATTAGGCGCAAAAATACTTGCGACACGAAGGAACATTGTGGTTTCGTCCCCGCTAATGGATACTGGATCAGGGAAAGTCAGCCAGAACCTTTCAATAGAGGCATCCAATATGCGCTGTGATTTCAAACACGGGGGAGGGATCTTACTGCTGTTGAGTTCTCTGTTCGTTTCGAATGTCGTTGCAGAAGTTCCGCAACGAGGAACGCCTTGGAAATATCATGTGATCGATCAGTCTTCCCGGGGCGCGGATGGAGTGAAGCTGGCTGATGTCGACGGCGATGGTTTGCTGGATATCGCCACCGGTTGGGAAGAAGGGAATCTGACGCGTGTCTATCGCAATCCGGGACCAGTGAAATCCAAGCAACTCTGGCCGGCAATGACTGTGGGGAACACGCCGCAGGTGGAGGATGCCACCTGGATCGACCTCGATCATGATGGCCAACTGGAAGTCGTCAGTTGTTGTGAAGGCAAGAGCCGAACTGTCTTTGTTCATTGGGCTCCGGAACACGATCCCTTTCAAAATCAATGGGAGCAGGTAGTATTGGTCCCCTCGCAGGGGAAAATGATGTGGATGTTTGCGACGCCTGCCGCACTGGATCAAAGGCCGGGTCTGGAACTGGTTGCAGCGGGGAAAGGCAAGGGGACGCAGATTGGCTGGTTTCAACCCGGGGAAGACCCGCGCGATCTGACGAGTTACCAATGGATGCCTCTGTCGCCGGCAGGCTGGATTATGTCATTGTTTGCATTGGATATGGACGGCGATGGTGACAGCGATCTTTTAACAACCGACCGCAAAGGAAAACTGCGAGGCTGTCGCTGGTTGGAAAATCCGGGTGACCTCGATTCTTCCAGCAGTTCAAAATGGCGGAATCACTGGGTCGGTGGTCAAGATCGGGAAGTCATGTTCGCGCATGTGGCTGACTTCGATCAGGATGGATTTCAGGATGTTCTGATAACCACACGGATTCCCGATGAATTGCTCTGGTTTCGTCGCCTGGATCGGAGTGGCCTGAAATGGGAGAAGAAAGTCATTCCCTTTCCCGCGAATATCGGACATGGAAAAGGAGTTGCTGTCGGCGACATGAACATGGATGGACGCCCGGATGTGGTCATCAGTTGTGAAAAAGCAGATCCGCCTAAGTCGGGCATGTTCTGGATGAGTCCTTCTCCCAGTGGATCAGGCTTGAAATGGGTAGCTCACGAAATCAGCGGGCCGCGGGGGATTAAGTTCGATCGGATTGAACTGCTGGATCTCGATGCCGACGGCGACCTGGATGTGCTCTCTTGTGAAGAACGGGATCAGAAGAAAGGTCTGGGAGTGTTCTGGTACGAAAACCCGGTCCGAGAGAGTGCGTCTCAGAAGAAAAGCACATCGCGTTGAATGGTTTCGATTAATCGTCTGAGCCAGACGTACCCCAGCGAACGTGTTCCGCAGTCAACTTGTGGAAGCACCGAGGCCCCTGGTCGCAGTCCCTTGATCGATTCATGATCCAGCTTGACGGTAATTTGTACGGTGGGAATTCCGTCTTCACCCGGTTCTGCTGTGGCTGCGATATTTTCAATGGTGCCTTGATGGGTTTGATCCGGATCGGTTAGCAGCAGGAACGAAACGTTCAACGGGTCCGGGCTCGCGCGCTGCGCTTCGAGAATATGACCGATTTCAGAATCGGGAACCTGCATTTTTAAAATCCAGGGGCCTTTCAAGTCAGCGACCGTTACTAATCGCTGGCCTTGCTGTACTGGTCGGGCCAGGAGTTTTTCCTGAAAATCCCAGGTCAGCACTTCGCCGGCCAGGGGGCTTTTGAGGGTCAAGGCGTCCTGCTGGCCTTTGAGTAAGGCAAGTTGTTCTCTCAGGCTTTTCAGGCGTTCGTTTAGTTCTTCCTGTTCGGCGGTCAGGCGATTTGCCTGTTGTAGCGCATTGGCGTCCGTTGCATTCAGTTCCAGTCGGGCCGACTGAATCACCGCCAGACGCTTCTGGGCGGTTTGGATTTCACCATGCACGCGGCTGAATTCCAGATTCAAATCGGAATCTCTCAATATAATTAAGGTACTGCCGACTTGGACCTGTTCTCCCTGATGCACGAGGATCTGGTCAACAATGCCATTCGACGTCGCAAAGATGTTTTGCTGCGCGACAGGTTGAAGTACACCGGAACCTTCGATGGTAAAGCGTGCGGGGGTCAAAATCAGGACAGCACAAATCAGTCCCAGAATGACGAGACTGGTAATGAAGTTACGCCATGTGAGTTGTTTTTTTCGCGTTGGCGAATGAGACCAGTGTTTCAGGACCGGGAAAAAAGGGAAGCTCTCAAATTGCAGTGCATTAAATAACGCCGTCCCCCCATGCCGGGAAACAGCCAGCGCCCGGTCCAGCAAAGTGCTGCCGGGGGTGGCTTCCTGAAAGTGTTCTATAACAATGGCGCCAATTGTGTATTGATCGTCGGCCGGTTGCTGCTGACGCGGTTCCGCAGCATCGGTTTCTGGTTCTTCTGCGAGATGCCTCAGTGGAAAAATCATAAATGAGCGTGCAGAAGCCAGATCGAGATAGGCATGTAACGGCTCTGCAATCTGCGGAGGATATTTCTGTTCGGCTTCCATGATCCAATAAGGTCGATTCAACGATTGAATACAGTCGACGAGTTTTTCCAAGCGTTGAACGGACTCTGACCTGCGTTCAATGGCATCCACACCACTGGCGGCGATCAGGCGATAAGTCGTGCCCGTTCGTTGCAGAACAGAAAGCCGATCACAGTGAATTAAGATTCTGCCTTCATTGGCAATGATATATGCGGTCTGCTGTGAATCTAAATGTAAATGTACGTGTTCCGAGAAACGTTCAAATTTTTCCCAGAGCGTTTCCAGTTCCTGTAATTTTTGTAATTGCTGGTGCTGGCAGAAGTCTTCGGCGATTTCACACAAAGCGGTGATGAACCGGAGATAACCATCCTGTGCTGCCAATGATTGAGTCGGATGATGGATGATTTCCAGAATTCCGGTACGCGTTGCAGGATGATTTTCGACCGTGACCGGGCACAGGATGAGGTTTTCGCTAGTGGGGTTTTTTCCCCGATGCCGTTCCGATAAACGGTCGTGGGGCGCGACGGTCGTGGGTTGGCATTCCTGCAGGACTTCTTTGAGCAGCAGTCGATGTTGCTCGATTTCCTGCTGACTCAACGCGGCCCCTGACTGGGCTTCCGGGTGGGAACCGAGGCTCTGTTGAATTTCGAGAATTCCTGCGGAATTGGGAATCCAGAGTATGCCCCCCAGCGCAGACATGCCGCGCACGGCGCGCGCGAGCAGTTCCGAGTAAAACTTTTGACTCGAAATCTCTGCGCGGGAGAGTTGGGCCAGCCCGAGAACGAGCTCTTCAATCTCCTGCCAGATATTCTCTATGGAAGCGGATTCATCAGTCGTCATGCGATTTGCAGGAATGAGGGGGTTGTCAACATTTTCCGACATCAACCGAGGCAATCTCCAGATTGATGCAAACTGACTTTATCCTATCACAGCAGCAGGACAGGTACTCTGATTGATTGGCGAAAAGCAGTCAGGCTTCCCAAAGTAATTGATGTACACCTTTAAAGCATTGCGCAGATTCTCTGATTGTTTCAATAGTGCGACATGCTGAACGCGACTTCTATGTGAGGATGGGGGCTGTACGGTGAATTGGTATGGGCGGGCGGGGTTGTCGGTTATCCGATTATGCAGAATATTCCGAATGTGCCGGATTTTTGCTTTGGGTGATCGTGGTTTGGTGCCGATGAGATGAGGGAGTGTATAGTTTTTTCTTGTCAATGGTCCACACTGACCAAGGTTAATAGATGAACTGTTTCATAGCCCGGACTATGCTCCTGTTAGCCGCAGTTATAATGTTGGGTCCGGGGTGCAGCCACTTCCTGAAGGATTCCCTGCAGGAAGAGTTCGTGGAAAATGAAGAAATCTATCAGACGGCGCTCACCAAGATTGAATATCCCAATGTGGATGAAATCGATGAAGGCGATACATTCGGCACGCAGTTGCCGGCAAGTCTTTCCAATGTGGCAACACCCGATTATTGGGAACTCTCTTTGGAGCAGGCCGTGCATATGGCGCTGCAGAGTTCGAAAGTTCTAGGAGATGTTGGTGGAGTTTCTTTGAATACGCCGGCAGCCCTGCATACTAAATATGATGCCGCGATTATAGACGCTGATCCCCGCTATGGTGTGGAAGGTGCGCTGAGCGCCTATGACACAACACTTTCAGCAAGTACGTTTTTCGAGAAGAACGATAAGGCGTTAAATAATGTATTCTTTGGTGGTGGAACACGTCTGTTACGACAGGATGCGATGGTCATTCAGGCGCAATTAACAAAACGCGCGATGACTGGTACCGAACTGACCTTGCGGGATTACATTGATTACGACGCGAATAATTCGCCTGGTAACCAGTTTGCTCACGCTTATCAAAATAACATCGAAATGGAATTTCGTCATCCTCTGTTAAGAGGCAGCGGCGTTGATTTCAATCAACTGGCAGGTCCGAGTAACACGCCGGGAGTGGTGAATGGTGTGATCATCGCTCGGATTAATACGGATATCAGCCTGGGCGAATTTGAAATCGCTGTGCGGGATCTCGTGAGTGATGTTGAAAATGCTTACTGGGATCTTTACTTCGGGTATCGAGATCTTGACGCCAAGATTATGGCCCGTGATTCTGCATTAGAGACCTGGCGAAGAATTCGTGCTTTGTATGAAAACGGTCGACGGGGCGGAGAAGCAGAAAAAGAAGCGCAGGCGCGCGAACAATATTTCCGGTATCAGGCAGAAGTGGAAAATGCCTTAAGCGGTCGATTGTTGAATGGCACACACACCAACAACGGTAGTCAGGGAGGCACCTTCCAGAGCAATCACGGTGTGTATGTGGCAGAACGCCGGTTGCGTATGTTAATGGGCATTCCCATTAACGATGGTCGCTTGATTCGGCCCGCCGATGAGCCTTCCCTGGCACGCGTTGATTTTAACTGGGAAGAAACGTTGCTTGAATCGCTGGAACGTCGTCCGGAAATTCGTCGACAACGTTGGCAAATTAAAAAACGGGAACTGGAACTGCAGGCCAATAAGAACTTCCTGAAACCAGAATTAGATTTGATTGGTCGTTATCGCTGGCGTGGTTTTGGAAAAAATTACCTGGCAGAGGGCAGTGATACCGGGCAGTTTGATGGGGCACTGAATAATCTGGTCGATGGTGATTTTCAGGAGTGGCAGGTGGGGTTTGAGCTTTCCGTGCCTTTAGGTAAACGTCAGGCGCACGCTGCAATGCGTCACGCAGAATTACAGTTGGCTCGAGATCGGGCAATTTTGCACGAACAGGAGCGGGCTATCGTACAAAGTTTAAGTAACGCCATTGCCGACGTGGATCGTGCTTATGCGGTTTTGCAGACCAACTTCAATCGTCGGCACGCTGCCAGACAGGAAGTGGCCGCCGTGCAGGCTGCCTATGAATCAGATAATGCCACGCTCGATCTGTTGCTGGAATCACAGCGGCGTCAGGCGGAAGCGGATGGCAGTTACTATCGATCATTGGTGGAATATTCGTTGTCGGTCAAGAACGTCCAGTTTGAAAAAGGATCATTGCTCTCCTACAACAATATTTACCTGGAAGAAGGAGGCTGGCCTGCGAAAGCATATAAAGATGCCGCAGAGCGAGAGCGTCTGCGTGGCCGCGTCAGAACGATGGCACAGGCCCCGTCTTATGTCGGCAACCTGGATCAGGGGGTTTATCCTCAATTACTGGTTCCCGGTGACATGCCAGTTCAAAGTCCACAGCCGACTCCTGAACCCATGCCCGAGCCTATGCCTGAGAATTTTGTGCCTCCGGTTCCGGGTGTGACGGGAGAAGCCTCTGTGGCTCCTGTCGCGCAAAAGATTCAATCTGTCGAGTTTAATCAAACATTCGCACCGAAAAATCAGATTCAGAACCTGGATTCGAATGAGCGAAATTATGAGCCCGTTCAGGGATTTGAGGCCCAGCCATTCGTGCCTCCCGGACTAGATGATGGTTTTGAACCGGATTTAGACGCCGCTTTGTTTGACTCGAAAAAATCACCACCGGCAATGAGGTCATCCGCTGTAGAGCAACCAGATACAAACTTTCAGAAATTGAGAGCCCCGGAAGAAACGCCGACATTGAGGACCGCACGCCAGAACCAGACCCTGGAGTTTCCGATCAGAGGCCGTTCAGGTGAGCAGGACCCGTTTGAAGCGTATCGGAATTCGGGCCCGCGCTGGGAACCGGTTCCGCTGCCCGCCACAAAAAGGCGGAATATAAGGGACTTTTCCGGTCAGGTGCAACGTTTCCCCAAAAAGGGGGCTGACCAGGGGGCCTCTGAATAGCATCAGGGTTCCCGTTTTAAAGGTCACATAATCGCCTGGCAGGGTGGAAAATCTTCGTCAAACCTCAAGATTTCGCTAAAAATACTGTATCAGTGTTACTTGCCTCTCTTTCGGGATTGATATAACTTAAGATGTGTCATTATAGTTTAGCCGACTAGAATTCTGGTCTGAGGTAATCAGCATCTCTTTTGAGATGTTCTTTTTTTCATAGTGACTATAATAAAACCAGTGTGTCTTGATCGCAGGTTGTTTTTCTATCAAGACACGGAACCTACTTCTTTTTTCATTACAAGGAGAAACAAGCAATCGAAACAACGCAGAGACTTAATGACCAGATTCGGATTACTCCGGTGCGGGTCATTGATCAAGACGGGGAACAATTAGGAGTGATTCCTACCGCAGAGGCTTTAAAGTTAGCGATGGATGCAAATCTCGATTTGGTAGAAGTCGCCTCTGATGCCAAGCCCCCTGTCTGCCGAATTATGGATTATGGGAAGCTGAAGTACGAGCGTAAGAAAAAGACCAGCAAAAACACGAAGCAGCATCAGGTGCAGTTAAAAGAGATTCGGATGCGTCCGAAAATCGGGAAACACGACATTGAATTTAAGCTGAAAAGCGCCCGGAAATTTCTGGAACAGAAAGATAAGGTCAAATTCAACATCATGTTCCGTGGTCGTGAAAATGCGCACCATGAACTTGGTCGAACCATCCTGGGCGGCATCCAGGAGGAACTTTCCGAGATCGCTAAAGTAGAGCAGTCTCCTACCATGGCCAGCGGACGAAATATGATCATGGTGCTGGCTCCCCGATAATCGTCGTCTCTCTCTGAGTGAGATCGATAAACGGGTCAGGAGTGGAATCGGAAAACTTTTTGACTTTGACAGGCTCTCCGTGCGCGCAGCCCGATGCGTCCGCGCACCTTGTGCGAGCCTCTTGAACGTTTGAATTCCTCAAGTCCGTTGGCAGGGGGCCCGTTGGTAAGCCGTTACCCAGGTCGGTTAAAGTTGAACCCAACTCCCCGTCTGATGGCTTTCCACAATTGCCTCGATGACTTTCATATTGGAAATGGCATCTCCCAGCGGTGTGGGAACCGGCGTGTTATTGAGGATGGCCTGGGAAAATAAGTCTCCCTGAATCGTGTATTGATTACAGATTTCCAGTTCGACTTCTTCGATTTCTGCCCCTGTCTGATGCCGGATTTTGCAGGGACGATCAATGGGTGCGTTGAAGGGAATCTCGATTTCCACACTCCCCTGCGTGCCATGAATGTGCACGCGTTGATAAGGGTTGAGTTGAGTCGAACAGGTGAATGTGGAAGTACCATTGCCGAAGTCCAGAGTGGCTGAAGCCATGCGGTCTGTACCCAGCACCCTGTCATATTTGGCGATGCCCGAAACACGTAGTGGTTCTGCATCAAAAATAAATCGCGAAACGGAAATGGGATAGCAGCCAATATCCATTAACCCGCCTCCGCCGATTTCGCGTTGGTTGCGAATGTTTTGGGGATTGTCATTAAAGTAGGAGAAAAAAGACTGAATGGTTCGCAGGTCGCCAATTTTCCCTGCCCGTACCATTTTTCTTGCCAATTGCCACTGAGGATGGTGGCGGTACATGAACGCCTCCATGACTTTCAGTTCGGGATGTGCGTTGGCACAGTCGAGCAACTGCTGACCTTCCGCCGAAGATAAGCCGATTGGTTTTTCACACAGAACGTGTTTCCCTGCTTCCATGGCTTTGATCGACCAGGGAACATGCAGATGATTCGGAAGGGGGTTGTAGATGGCATCAATATCCGGGTCTGCCAGCAGTGCTGCATAAGAACCATAGGCACGCGGGATTCCCAAATCGGAGGCCACTTTTTTTGCCAACTCGGGAGAGCGCGATGCAATCGCAGCGACTTCGCAAAAATCGCCGCTTTGCATGGCGGGAATGACTTGTACGGTTCCGATTTTCGCTGTGCTCAGAATACCCCAGCGGATTTGATCGCTCATGTGATGCCTGTTTGATCTTGGTTTTTGTTGAGAGGATGAAGGCAGAAGCAATTCACCAATCATGAAACAAAACGCGCAGTCTGTAAAGCTTGTTAGAGTGGACTCGCAAAATCAAATCAAATAATAAAACGAGATGTCTATTTCTTCCTGCATGGTACCTGCCGGGGCGTCGGGGGTTGAGTTTTCTTACCGGTCTTGCTTGTGGATGGCGATGATTTCAATTCTGTGGTTGCCAACAGCAGGGCATCCAAAGGTCGAGCGCTGCGTTTTCTCCGGGATGGATTTTGATTAAAGGCCTGGTCGCCACCAGATTGATCAGGACCACCACCCGTTCCAATATCAAAGTTATACAAATTGTAATGTGTTAATTAGTGCATGAAAGGGCGTCGCATCACAAAGTCGGTGGTCCGAACTTTATGGCCGGTGATCGTGCTGCCAAAATCAGCAAGATTTTTCGATGCGAAATCTTCGCCGCTACCTCCGGGGGCAGAATGCATTAGAGGAAGCTTGGCGAGCTTACTTTTCTATTAGCGTACGCCTATCGTACGCCGTGATTTGGTTTGTACACTTAATTTAGATGTCGGAGTCCAGAATCCGCAGTATTTTAGGGGAGAGAAATCAGAGAGCACAACTGGGAAGGTGATTCTTTAAGGCGAAGCGGGGTGTGGAATCGTCGGATATTTCAAACTGTCCCCATTATTGAGAATTTATAATCGCGCGTCTCCCGACTCCAAGAAACTTGCTGCTATTGTTCTGAGAATGGATTGCTTAGTTTTCTTGATGCTTCTATCCTTCCTATTGATTGGGAAATTCTTCTCTGGGACTAGGTAAAGTGTCCTCTTTGACCATCGGTTGCCACATCCTCTTAAGGCAATGTTCTGCCTTGGGAAGATGATCTTGCTCGAAAGGTCTTATCAGGTATATCAAAATGGATCGTTTTCTGTTTCCGAAATGGACGAATGCAATAGTACCAGTGCTGGGTGCGCTGGGGGCTGTTGGTGCCTTGTATGTGTTGGGGATGGTTGCCTTTGCGGCCAGTCCTGAGACAACGGACGTTGGTTATCAACCGGAACAACCGCTGCCTTTCAGTCATGCATTGCACGCTGGTAAGCTTAAGCTTGATTGCCGTTATTGCCATAATACTGTTGAAGTTGCCGGGCATGCTGCCATTCCTCCCACATCTACCTGTTTGAATTGTCACAGTGGCGCTGGTGCAGATGGGGTTGTGAATACGGTCTCGATTCATTCGACAAGTTCCAAGCTGGCTCCCATTCGTGAGAGTCAGGCGACGGGCAAGTCGATGCAGTGGCGTCGAGTGCATGACTTGCCAGACTATGTGTTTTTTAACCATAGTGCCCATGTTCGCCGTGGTGTGAGTTGCGTTTCCTGTCATGGTCGGGTCGACAAGATGGAGACGGTAACTCAGGTTAAGCCATTGAGTATGGGGTGGTGTCTCGAATGTCATCGGAATCCGGAGCCGAGCCTTCGTCCACCAGAGTTTGTGACCAAGCTTGACTGGGTCGCTGATGGGGATCCGCATGAGGTGGGTGAAAAGGTTCGGAAGGAACTGAATTTGAATCCTTCTACAAATTGTTCTACGTGTCACCGCTAAGGGGTTGGGTTGTGGATAAGAAGTATTGGCGAAGTCTGGATGAGTTGCATTCCACGCCGGAATTTGAAGCGGTTTTGCATCGAGAGTTTCCAGCAGCGGCTTCGGAGTACCCCGAAGGGGTCTCGCGTCGGCGTTGGATGCAGATTATGGGGGCGTCTGTTGCTCTGGCTGGGGTTTCAGGCTGCCGCTGGGAAGATGAGAAGATCTCTCCGAGCGTATCGCGCCCAGAGGGTCGTATTCCTGGTATGCCCCAGAAGTATGCTACGTTTATGGAGCTGGGGGGCTTGGCTGAGAGTCTGCTGGTAACCTGTTACGACGGTCGGCCGATTAAGGTCGAAGGGAATCCCGATTCCCCTCAAAGTCAGGGGGCATCGTCCGTTTTTGCCCAGTCGGAAACGTTGTCGTTGTATGATCCTGACCGGGCTGTGGGTGTTGTGGAACGCAAAGGCGGAACACGTTACACTCGCGACTGGCAGGCATTTCTTGAATATTCCGATACCGTGCTGGGTCAGGCACGACAGGACGGCGGCGCCAAATTGCGGGTGCTGGCCGATGTGAGTTCTTCGGCTGCCAGAAAAAATCTGCAAGAGAAGTTTTCTGCGTTATATCCGAAGTCTCGCTGGTATGATTATACCGCCAACTCGCGTGACAATGTTTACGCCGGTGCCAAAGCTGCGTTTGGCGAAGTGGTTCGTCCGCAGCTCGATTTGACAAAGGCGAATGTCATTGTTTGTCTGGATGAGGATCTGCTGTCTGAGCATCCTGCTGCTTTGCTGTATACGCGCCAATGGGCGGACCGTCGTGATCCTGCTGCAGGACCAATGAACCGCCTGTACGCTGTGGAAAGTCGATTCACGACCACAGGGGTCGCCTCCGATCACCGTTTGCCTATCCGTTCTGTGGATATGGGATTTTATCTGTCAAAGCTGGAAGCACAAATTCAGGCACGCCTGTCTGGCAAGCAGCCTGAAGCCGCCGGTGAGGATTACGCCGATAAAGTTCTGGTGGCAATGTCTGAAGATCTGGTTGCCAATCAAGGTTCCGGTTTGATTGCCATCGGGGCCAGTCAGCCTGCAGAACTGCATGCCCGCGTGTTTAATTTAAATGAACTGCTGGGCAATGTTGGCGAATCGGTTCGCTATACCAAAGAACCACTGGCAACGGACCTGTCTGCGGTTGAAGCACTCAGGGAATTGGCTGGCGAAATGCAGGCTGGTTCTGTTGAAACGCTGGTGATTCTGGGAGGAAACCCTGCTTATAACGCGCCCGGCGATATTGATTTGGTAACAGCCTTGTCCAAAGTGCCGAATGCGATTCATCTGGGTGAATATGAGGATGAGACGTCTCTGTTGTGTAAGTGGCATCTGCCAAAAACACATCCATTTGAGCAATGGGGAGATGCCCGTTCTTACGATGGGACGCTGTGTGTCGCACAGCCTTTGATTGAGCCATTGCACGATGGAAAATCAGAGGTCGAACTGCTGGCCATTTTGTGTGGTGAAAAACATCCGGTAGCTTTGGATCTGGTGAAAGATGCTGTCAAAGGCTCTTTGGATTCAATGGCCGTAAACGCCTCTTGGCGTCGGGTGGTACACGATGGCATTTTGAAGGGCAGTTCACTGGAAGCTGTCTCGCCCAAAATTAAACCGCTTCCGCCTGCAAAGGTTGTTGAAGCCGCCGGCGAAGATCTGGAGTTGGTGTTTTATATCAGTCCACAACTTTATGATGGCCGATTTGCCAACAGTGGCTGGTTGCAGGAAACTCCCGATAATCTGACAAAGGTGACCTGGGATAACGCGGCCATTATTGCTCCTGCGACTGCGAAAGATCTGGGAGTGAAGTTCGGTTCGGTTGTCAAATTGATTTTAGATGGAAAGTCAATCGAGTTACCGGTTTACGTGCTTCCGGGGCAGGCCCCGAATTCCATTGCGGTTGCTTTGGGTTATGGTCGTACCGCAGCCGGAATGGTAGGCGGTGATGTTGCCAGGGACGTGAAGCCCGTTGGTGAAAATATCGCGGCTCTGCAATCCAAAGCGGCAATGAATTTTGCTGCCGGTCTGAAAGTCGAACAAACAGGAAAAGAATACGAACTGGCGATCACGCAGGACCATCACAGTATCGATGCCGTCGGTGCGGGCGAAATTAAAGGCCGCGTTGGTCAGTTGGTCCGTGAAGGCGATGTCAGCGAATATGATGCGAATCCTGATTTTGCGAAAGAGCGTACACATCATCCTCCGCTGAAGTCTTTGTGGGAAGAGCTTTCCTATGACGGACATGCCTGGGGGATGTCAATCGACTTGACGAAGTGTGTTGGCTGTAACGCCTGTTCGGTCGCTTGTCAGGCAGAAAATAATGTTCCAGTTGTGGGACGCGAGCAGGTCATTAAAAGCCGTGAAATGCACTGGCTGCGTGTGGACCGTTACTTTACCGGTGACGATGTTGATAATCCCGGCGTTTCGATTCAGCCAATGTTCTGTCAACAATGTGAATTGGCGCCTTGCGAGCAGGTTTGTCCGGTCGCCGCGACCGTGCATACGGACGAAGGGTTGAATGACATGGTCTACAACCGCTGCGTCGGAACCCGGTATTGTGCCAACAACTGTCCCTACAAAGTGCGTCGGTTTAATTACTTTAACTTCAACAAGGTCTACGAAGATCCTAACCGGAAATTGCAGGCCTTGGTTCTGAATCCTGAAGTGACAGTGCGTCACCGCGGGGTAATGGAAAAATGTACTTATTGTGTGCAGCGTATTAAGGCTGTTCAAATCGAATCCAAAAATGAACAGCGTCCAATTGAAGATGGCGAGATCGTCACTGCCTGCCAGCAGGCCTGCCCGGCGAAAGCCATTGAATTTGGTGATCTGACAAATAAAAAGAGCCTTGTTGCTCAAGCGCATGCCAGTCCTCGGTCCTATGCCGTTTTGTCAGAATTGAATATCAAACCCAGAACAGCTTATCTGGCTCGTATTCTGAATCCGCATCCTTCTTTGGCAAAGCCTTCATCTGAGGGGCACGGCCATGGAGAACAGCATGCTGAAGCAGATCATGAGAAACAGGCTGACAAGCATTAGTAGTAATAAATCGTTGCAGAGGTTTTTCTGCGACAGCGTGAAGATCGATTTACCAATCTTTTTGAATTTATAAAGCAAAGATATCAAAAGCCATGGCTTCAGTAACAGCAGAGCCAATTGACACAACGATTGAGGTTCCCGGCAAGCGAACTCCGCTTGTGACTGGTGCGCACGACTATGGGACAGTCACTGAAGCCGTCTGTAGACTGGCTGAATGTAAGACTCCCACGTCCTGGTATATCGCGCTGGGGATTTCGGCTTCCTTGATGGGAATGTTATTTGGTCTGATCGGGTATCTGATCATTACCGGTGTCGGTGTCTGGGGTAACCGCAGTCCTGTATTCTGGGGCTGGCCGATTGTGAACTTCGTGTTCTGGGTCGGTATTGGTCATGCTGGTACTTTGATTTCGGCGATTCTGTTCCTGTTCCGTCAAAACTGGCGTACGGGAATTAACCGTGCTGCGGAAGCGATGACTATTTTCGCTGTGGTTTGTGCGGGCGTGTTTCCTGGTATTCATATTGGCCGCGTCTGGCTGGCATATTGGCTGTTTCCGATTCCCAACCAGATGTCAATGTGGCCTAACTTCCGCAGTCCTTTGCTGTGGGACGTGTTTGCCGTTTCGACTTACGCGACGGTTTCACTGTTGTTCTGGTACATGGGTATGATTCCCGACCTGGCGACATTACGCGATCGCGCAACCGGAAAAATTCAGCAATTCGCCTATGGCCTGTTATCGCTCGGATGGAATGGTTCTTCGCGACACTGGCATCGATATGAAAGAGCATATCTGTTGTTGGCAGCACTGGCGGCACCGTTGGTGTTAAGTGTGCATACCATCGTGAGTTTTGACTTTGCCGTTTCACAGTTACCGGGTTGGCATACGACGATCTTTCCTCCGTACTTCGTCGCAGGGGCCGTCTTCAGTGGTTTCGCGATGGTGCTGACTCTGATGATTCCCGCCAGAAAGATTTGCGGTATTGAGGATTTGTTAACCGATCGCCACCTGGAAAATATGACCAAGGTGATTATTGCCACCGGTACAATGGTCGGTTATGCCTACGCGATGGAGTTTTTCATTGCCTGGTATGGTGGTAACCGTTTTGAAACCTTTGCGTTTATCAACCGGGCCTTTGGTCCTTATGCCTGGGCTTACTGGATTATGGTTTCCTGCAATGTGATCAGCCCCCAATTGTTCTGGATCAAGAAAATTCGCACCACTCCCTGGATGATTTTTGTGGTTTGTATTTTTGTGAATATTGGTATGTGGTTTGAACGTTTTGTGATTACAGTGACATCGCTGAGCCGTGACTTCCTGCCTTCCAGTTGGGGGTATTTCAGGCCAAGTATTGTCGATGTGTTAATGTTAATTGGTAGTTTCGGTCTGTTTATGACTCTGTTCCTGCTCTTCTGCAAATTCATGCCTATGGTGGCAATGGCAGAAGTGAAAAGTGTGATGCCCCGACCCGGTGGTAAAAGCGGTCACTAAAAGTCTGTGTGAACGGGATCACAGTCAGTTACGACTTACCTCATTAGTTGAATAAAAAAGATTATGGCGACCACAATCGAACAACCAGAAAAAACAAAAGCAGAGCCTGAGCTTCTTGGGTTACTTGCCGAGTTCGATGATCCCAGTGCGTTGATCGAAGCATCAAAGAAAGTCAGAGATGCCGGCTATCGCCAATGGGACACGCATACTCCTTTCCCACTACATGGGATCGATGAGGCAATGGGCATTAAGTGGACCATTCTGCCTTGGATTGTTGCCGCCTGCGGATTGACCGGCGGGACGATTGCGGTCGGCATGCAATACTGGATGAACGCCGTTGATTATCCGTTTTTGATCAGTGGTAAGCCGCTCTTCAGTATTCCGGCCTGTATTCCGATTACGTTTGAGCTTTCCGTGTTGTTAGCCGCTTTTGGTGCCTTCTTCGGGATGCTGGCCTTGAACCAGTTGCCGAAACTTTACAACCCGTTGTTCAAGTCGGATGCGTTCCGCCGTGCAACCAATGATCGATTTTTCATCAGCATGGATGCCCGGGACGCGAAGTTTTCCGAGATCGATTCCGGCGAGTTTCTCAATTCGCTCAACCCGCTCAACGTCGAAGAATTCTGGTCAGACGTGGAATCTCCAAAGCTGCCCCGTAATCTGATCCTGGCTTTGAGTCTGGTGGGAGTGTTTTTGATCATACCACCGGCGCTGGTGGCTTATAAACGCTCGACCACAACGAATAATCCTCGAATTCATATTGTGCCTGACATGGACTTTCAACCTAGTTTGAAAGCGCAGAATACTACGAATCTGTTCCCTGATGGCCGGGAAGTACGACCCAATATCGAAGGCACGATTCCCCGTGGTCAGTATAAAGACGACAACATTCCCTTCTTTTATGGGTTGCAGCATCTTCCTGAAGATCAGGATGTGATCGGCATCGCATTACAAGATGAGAAAAAGACAGATCCGAAGCAGGCAGACGAGAAAAAGGCAGACGAGAAAAAGGCAGACGCAGCGAAAGCACCTGCAGCAAAGCCCGCTGTTCCCGACGCAGCAGCGATTGAGGCCAGCAGGCTTGATAAGCTTCCCTGGGTCACGGAATTTCCGATGCCTGTGACAGAAAAAATGATGGCACGCGGAAAAGAACGTTATCGGATTTTCTGTTCTGCCTGTCATGGACTGGGCGGCGAAGGCGATGGACTGGTTACCTTGAGAGCCATGGGATTACTACAGGGAACCTGGGTCAAACCAGCCTCTTACCATACAGACAATGTGCGTAAGCTTCCCGTCGGTCGCCTTTACCATACGATTACACATGGTGTCCGCAAGATGCCAGCATACGGGCCACAGATTCCACCAGAGGATCGTTGGGCCATCGTGCTGTATTTAAGAGCGTTGCAAAAGAGTCACCAGATTGATGCGAATACGATTCCCGAAGCAGAAAAAAGAAAACTTCGAGATACAAAATAATTAAGTTAACTCCACAGGCAACTTGTTGAATTTTATTTCGTTCTAAACAAGAAAAGTTATGCAAACTTCACCTGATACTAAAAATAAGATTACTGTTCACACACTGGCAGAGCTGGGTCCGCTCCCGATGAAAGTGGCGCTCGGCTGTTCTACCCTGCTGCTGGTGGCCTTTGTATTAGGGGTGATGAGTGAAAACGGGATGGAGAAATTCGCCTTCTCCTATCTGCAAAGTACGTTTTTCTTTTTGAGCATTTCACTGGGCGCTTTGTTCTTTGTCATGATTCAACAGCTAACGCGGGCAGGCTGGAGCGTTGTATTACGTCGACTGTCTGAGTTTATCGCAATGGGCGTCATTCCTCTGGCCGTTCTCGTGCTGCCGATCGTACTGGTCACGCTTGCCGGAAATGATATTTTATATCAATGGGCCAGTGCTAAGAATATCGCGGCAGATCATCTGTTACAGGCAAAAGCGCCTTACTTAAACAGTGGCTTTTTTGCAGTGAGATATCTCATTTACTTTGGTTCGTGGATCTTTCTGGCACGTTACTTTTTAAACAAGTCTGTTGCTCAGGACGAAAACGGCGACCCTGAATTAACCCTTTTGATGGAACGTCGTAGCGGCCCGGCACTGTTGTTGTATTCGTTTACGCTCTCGTTTGCTGCTATCGACTTTATTATGGCTCTGGACCCTCACTGGTTCAGTACCATATTCGGGATCTACTATTTTGCGGCCGGCCTGGTTGGATTCTTCAGCATGCTGGCGATCAGCCTGATTTATCTTCGCAGCAAAGGGCTGTTGAAAGAGCCGGTCACAATTGAGCATTTGCATGATGTCGGCAAGCTGTTGTTTGCGTTTAACTGCTTCTGGGCTTACATAGCCATTTCGCAGTATCTGTTAATCTGGTACGCCAACATTCCTGAAGAAACGATCTTTTTCCTGCACCGCCAGGAACATGGTTGGGGAACCGTCTCTCTGATCCTGGTGATCGGACACTTTGCAATACCGTTTGTCTTCTTTATGTCACGCTGGATGAAGCGAAATCCCAAGGCATTATTTTTCTGGGCCGTTTACCTGCTGGTGATGAACTGGGTCGACATTTTCTGGTTGGTCATGCCCAATGCAAAATTAGAAGGCGTGTCGTTCGGAATGATCCTGGTGGATGTCTGTTGTACGATTGGTGTTGGCGGACTCTATGTTGCCGGCATACTCAAACTTGCCGGTCAAAACTCAGTCATGCCAGTCAGAGATCCCCGGCTGGAAGAGTCACTCGAGTTTCACAATATTTAATCACAGTCTGATCTACTACAGATCAGCGCCTTTTTAGAATAAGAGAATTTATTATGTCGGGTCATAAAGCAGCCTATGATGATCTCGATACCACGATGATCGCTTATGTCGGGATCGTGGGAACTGTCATTACGTTTTTTCTGGTCTTCGCGATCGCTGCGTTAGACCAGTCATTTGAGAAGTCGGAAAATATAGAGAAAGTGATCCTGGTTCCCGAGAAAAACGCAGAGAGCATTCTAGCCAATCAGGCGGCTGCTCTTACGGAATACCGGTGGATTAACCAGGATAAAAATATCGTTGCAATACCCATTGATCAGGCTATGCAGATTGTCGTTCAAGAGGAACAGCAGAAGCAGGAACAAGCAAAAACGAAGAAACCATGAAACCTCACCAGTACTTGATTCAGACGCTTCTCTTGTGGGCATTATGTGTAATGCCGGTGCAAGCACAGCGTATGGAAAAGGCTCCCAAAGATATCGAGGCTCTGGATGTGATCGAGCATCTGGACAGTCGTCTGCCTTTGGAGTTGAAGTTTCAGGATAGTTCCGGAAAACATGTGAAACTCGACGATTATTTCAAAAAGGATCGTCCTGTTATATTATCGATGAATTATTCCAACTGTCCGATGCTGTGTTCGTTACAGCTGACGGCATTGGTCAGAGGTTTAAAAGACTTAGCGTGGTCAGCGGGTCAACAATATGATTTTGTGTCGGTGAGTATTGATCCGAAAGAAACGTACCAAAGAGCCAATTTAACGAAGCAGAAATACTTCAAAGAATATAACCGTCCAGGAACAGCCGATGGTTGGCATTTTCTGTGCGGCGAACAGTCGGCGATTACAGAAATAACACAGGCAATTGGAGTACAATATAAATATGTCGAGGAACGCAAAGAATTTGCTCATCCGGCTGTGTTGGTAGTCTGTACTCCCGATGGCCGTATTTCTCGATATTTATATGGTGTTCACTTTCCTGAAAAGACTTTGAAGTTAGCCTTGGTTGAGGCGTCTGAAGGTAAGATTGGTTCAACCATAGATCGGTTTTTACTGTTTTGTTTTCACTATGATGCAGACAGTGGTCGATATGCTCCGACAGCGCGGAATATTATGAAAATTGGTGGGTTTGCCACTGTCTTTATCTTAACGGTCGTTTTGATTCCCTATTGGCGGGGACGAAAAGGCAAGCAAGATATCGAAACCGTCCAAACCCAGACAGATAGACTAGCAGATGGTTCCTGAATCTTCAGAAGCCATCGAACAAGCGGATTTGGTTAATACCTTAATATTTTAACACTCAACAGTTGATTGTGTGAATGCAGATGAAATTATTCATCCCTAATTTGTTAGCGAATGACGAGGCCGGGTTCTGGTTCCCTCCTCAAGGTTCCACGGTGGCAGAGAATGTCGATTCTGCCTACTTCTTTATTCTCTATATCAGCACGTTCTTTTTCGTGTTGATCCTCGGTATTATGATCCTGTTTATGATCAAATACCGGCATCGACCGGGAGTGGAAGCCGTTAATACGACCACGCATAATCTGCCCTTGGAACTTTCCTGGTCAGTGATTCCCACGCTCCTGACGATTGTCATGTTCTGGCTTGGTTTCACTTCCTACCTCGATATGCGAACGCCCCCCAGTTCCTCTTATGAAATTGATGTGGTCGCCAAAAAATGGTCCTGGGCGTTTAAATACCCGAATGGCTGGATTGAAAGTGAATTGCATATTCCTAAAGATCAGAACGTGACGTTGACCATGTCCTCAGATGATGTGATTCACAGTCTCTGGGTGCCGGCATTCCGTACCAAAATGGATGTCGTGCCCGGTCGCTATACTCAGGAATGGTTTAACGCAACGATCGCCGGAACATTTCCCCTGATGTGCGCAGAATACTGCGGACAAAAGCACTCGGAGATGGTCACGAAAGTGGTTGTGCATGAAACCAGAGGCGACTTTGATAAATGGTTACAGACCGCGTCTGATATTCATAAAAACAAGTCACCCATTGAAGCCGGGGAATATTTTTACAAGAGCCGGGGCTGCATCCAGTGCCATTCACTTGATGGGACCCCCAAGAATGGACCGACATTTAAAGGTCTCTTTGGCAGCGAACGAAAATTCACGAACGGTACCTCGACGGTCGCAGATGCGAATTATATTCGTCAATCGATTCTTGAACCGCAATCCAACATCGTGGTCGGCTTCCGGCCGATTATGCCTACCTTTAAAGGGCAGTTAACCGATCAGGATATTACGGCGATCATCGCGTTCATTAAAAGTCAGAAACAGTGAGCATGCTGAACGACAGCATTTGAAGCGTCTTGGTGAAGTGAGTCTAAAAAAAGTGAGAACTTGATTCTCGATATGTGTTTCAGGATTATTTTAATCCGACCTTTTATTTGAAATTATTCAGGAGGCTGGAAGATGGCAACAGTAGTTGACTCATCCAATCCAAAATCTAACTTTCCGATTCAATACCGCGAATTGAATTATTTGAACTGTTCGAAGGGCTGGAAAAGCTGGTTTTTCACGCTCGATCATAAACGAATCGGAATCATGTACCTCATCGGTGTTACGATTGCGTTCTTCCTGGGCGGAATCTTTGCGGTGCTCTTGCGGACCGAATTACTATCACCGGCTAAGCTTTTTATGGGGCCTGATTCCTATAATCAGATGTTTACGCTGCATGGCGCCATCATGACATTCCTGGTGATCATTCCCGGAGTGCCGGCGGCGATAGGGAATATTATTCTTCCGGTGATGCTGGGGGCCAAGGATGTTGCCTTCCCCCGCATGAACCTGGGTAGTTTTTACCTCTGGATGTTTGGAGCGGCCTTTTTTGTCGCTGCGATCGTGTTGGGCGGGCTGGATACTGGTTGGACGTTCTACACGCCTTATAGTATTACGACGAACACGGCTGTGATTACCGCATTATTCGGTGTCTTCATTTTGGGATTCAGCTCCATTTTTACGGGTTTGAATTTCATTGTGACGATCCACACCATGCGACCTCCGGGAATGACCTGGTTTAAGATGCCTCTGTTTTTGTGGGCCCTGTATGCGACAGCCCTGATTCAGATCCTGGCAACCCCGGTACTTGGTATTACTGGTCTGTTATTGATTGTAGAGCGTGCCTTCCACATCGGGATTTTTGATCCAGCACTAGGCGGTGATCCGGTTTTGTTCCAGCACTTCTTCTGGTTCTATTCACACCCGGCCGTGTACGTGATGATTCTACCTGCCATGGGCGTAGTCAGTGAAGTGATTGCCGTCCATAGCCGAAAACACATTTTTGGATATCGCTTTATTGCCTACAGTAGTATTGCCATCGCTGTCTTCGGCTTCCTGGTCTGGGGGCATCATATGTTTGTCTCGGGTCAGTCCAAAGTGGTGGCGGTTGTCTTCAGTGGGATTACTTTTAGTGTTTCGATCCCGTCGGCGATTAAAGTCTTCAACTGGCTGGCCACGATGTATAAAGGTTCGATTCGTTTCACCACAGCCATGTGTTACGGATTGGCATTTATCTTTATCTTTTCGATCGGCGGTTTAACGGGTTTGTTCCTGGCAACGCTGGCGACTGACATCCATCTGCATGACACCTATTTTGTGGTTGCCCACTTCCATTATGTGATGATGGGCTCATCACTGGTCGGACTGTTTGCAGCAGTGCATCACTGGTGGCCGAAAATTAGCGGTAAGATGTTTAATGAATTCTGGGGCCGCATTGCCTGCCTGGGAGTATTTTGTGGATTCAATCTGACATTCTTCCCGCAGTTCATTTTAGGAACACGTGGAATGCCGCGGCGGTATTATACTTATCTGCCCGAGTTTCAAAATCTGCATATTCTCTCTACCATGGGCGCATATTTATTAGGGATCAGTTCGGCTTTAATGGTCGGGACACTGATTTATTCGATTTATTACGGGAAGAGGGCTCCTGCGAATCCCTGGGGCGGTGCTTCCCTTGAATGGCAGTGTTCTTCACCACCACCTAGTAATAACTTCGACCATCCTCCGCTAGCCGGCGATCCGTATGTGATGGAGTCGGTTGTGTATAATGAGGAAATCGGAGGCTACGTTCCTGCTGAGTGTCAGGGGGATAACAAGGGATCTGTGACCGCATCAGGAGATAAAGAAGTTTAATGAATACCGCGGCCACCACGACAACAGACGAAAATGCCGACGGCCACGATCATGAACATCATGATCCCCGATTAGCGCATCACTTCGACTCGCATCAGCAGCAGTTTGATACCGGTAAACTGGGGATCTGGCTGTTTCTGGTTACGGAAGTCCTGTTCTTTAGCGGCTTATTTGGTTTTTATGCCGTCTATCGATCATTGCATCCGGAAGTCTTTCTGTATGCCAGCCAGTTTCTGGATACGACATTAGGAGCAGCCAACACTGTTGTTTTGCTCTTCAGTAGCTTGACAATGGCCTGGGGCGTGCGTTGTGCCCAGTTAGGAAACACGCGAGGCTTACTCATCTGTCTGGTGACGACACTCGCCTGTGCCGCCATCTTCCTGGGTGTGAAGTCGTTTGAATATACCGAAAAAGCACACCATGGTCTGTTGCCGGGCAATATGTATCACAGCCCTGAAGATCACGGACATGCAGCGGAAGCCGCGGTGCCTGTCGCCGCAGGGGGCGCCGACGCTGCAGCAGATCACGCTACTGCAGATCACGCTGATGCAGATCATGCAGCCGCAGATCATGCAGCCGTGCCGGCAGTCCATCAGGATGATGAATTGTTTGAGAAAACCAAGCACACACTCTCCTATATGAATTCATTCTTATGGGCAGTGATTGTGCTTTCGGGCATCGCCTTTGGTGTGCTCATGAAAAACCCGAACAAAAAGACGCTGGCTACCGTGGCAGGCTGTTTTCTGATCTCTGCGATCGGCATGCAGGTCGGTGCGTTTGCCAGTGTTGGCTATCACCAATTCGGCCATGCCGCGGCACCGACGGATCAGGATATAGCGATGGCGGAAACGGCTCCCGCGGAATATGCAAAGCAAAAAGAGAAAGTTCCGGAACCACTTCTGGCGCGTACCTTTTTCAGTGTTTATTTCTGCATGACCGGTGTGCACGCGATTCACATTATTGGTGGAATGATCGCGATCAGCTGGTTAATCGTTCGGACAGTTCACGGCGCTTTTACGACTTACTACTTTGGTGCTGTTGATTTTATCGGCTTATATTGGCACTTGGTCGACCTGATCTGGATTTACCTGTTTCCGCTGCTGTATCTAATCAACTAGCTGCTGTTGTTGTTTATTCAATCAACTTGAGAAGCCATTGCGCTTCAAAATTTAAATAAAAAAGAGACGAAAGAATTCATCATGTCAGATCATGCTGAAAGCGATGCACACGCAGAAAATACACAAAGCTGCCATGTGCATATTGTGCCCGTTAAGGTTTTGATCGGTGTTTTTCTCGCACTGGTTGCCTTAACTGTGATCACAGTTGAAGCGGCAAAATATGATGTGGGTTCGGTTGATGTGATTGTTTCGATGACAATTGCCACCATCAAGGCTTCGCTGGTTGTCTTTATTTTTATGCACCTCTGGTATGACAAGCCGCTCAACCGAATTGCATTCTTCTTCTCGCTGATCTTTGCTGCCTTTTTTCTGTGTATGATTCTGTTGGATTCGCACGCTTACGACGCTTACGTCAAGGGGTTTCAGCAAGACAAGCCGCCTGAAGCTTTGGCAAAACCTGCTCCCGAACCCGCTCCGGCGACTCCGGCACCGGGTGCAGCCCCGGCTGTGGCACCGGGTGCAGCCCCGGCTGTGGCACCGGGTGAAGCCCCGGCTGCAGCAACAACTGCTGAACCGACTCCTGCAACAACACCCGCACCGGCCGAAAAATAATGTTGAATATGGTCTGGCTTTCAATGAAAATGAGATAGAGTCAGCTTGCTTCCCAATTCGATATTTCTCAGTCAGAGTTTCTACTTTTAGTACGATGGCAGGTTAGCATGTTCACCTTCCGGAGTTGCACAATACGAAATCGATTTACGATATTATTCACATCCCGGGATCGGTTAAGTCAAAGAGACTTCGGTCTGGCGATTTTTCTGTTTAGCATCGCGGTTTTATTTCTGGGTGGATTTCTCGCTTATGTGATTGTCCGTTCCAATTTAGCTGCACGTCATGAACCGGCGGCTTTGGTGATTCCTCCCGCACTCTGGTTAAGCACGGCGCTGCTGGCGTTGGGGAGCTATTTCATTCATCGGGCGTTGTTCTTCGTCCGCCAGGAAAAACAGCAACAGTTCCGCAATTGCTTGAATCTGACGTTTCTTTTGGGCGGCGCGTTTTTTGTGATTCAATCCCTGGGCCTGATTCATGTTTTACGCCAACATTCAGAAATTCTGCTGTATGTGGATCAGGTGAAACACGCTTACAATTATCCCAGTAGCTATGGCGTTCTCTTTTCCTTTGTCTTATTACACGCACTCCATTTTTTCGTCGCGTTCGGAATTCTGGGAACGGTGATCTATAAAGCGTATTTATATCAGTATGATCATGAATACCACTGGGGCGTCCATGCTTGCTCCGTCGTGTGGGATTTTCTCGGAGTGATTTGGGTGGTCATGTTGCTGCTCTTCTGTTTTGTGGGATAAGTTGTTCGCTAAGACAACGTTAAGACGCAGTCAGATATTCTGGGGTGCCCGGTTTTCCAGAATCGCGATGTGAAACCGGTTACCCAAAGTGAGGTATTCGGGATGATCCTCTCCCAGGATGATGATTCTCTATTTCCTCAGGTTGATGGGGTTTATTAAAATAAGGGCCTGACGAAGTTCGCTTTCTGAATCGACCATTCAGAAAAATTCGGTTTCTTATTTTGTTGGTTGCGATGCCCCATTCTTCCAGTCAAATCAATTCACAGGCAGCTGAAGTGGAACATCGATCCAGTTTGTTCCGAATGGTGCTGGAGTCTGTGGTGACACTGGCGATTGCCGTGATTCTCTTCAGGACCTTTCAGGCTGAAGGCTATATGATTTCAACGGGTTCGATGGCGCCCTCTTTATTGGGTTACCATAAGCAGGTGATTTGCCCGCGCTGTGATTTCTCGTTTACGTATGGTGTCGCCTATGATGATTCCGTCTCGGCGAACCGATTTCAGGGACAGGAACATTCCCGCGGCGAAGACCAGCATCAGCCCAGACAATATGCAACGTGCCCAAACTGTAATACGAACTCGATTGATTTGACCAACGTTCCTCGCAACGAAGGCGACCAGTTACTGGTTTTCAAGCATGCTTATTATTTGAAAGGACCGCAGCGCTGGGATGTGGTTGTCTTCCAGAATCCGATGAAGCCCACGCAGGCATATGTCAAACGGGTGGTGGGCCTGCCTGGGGATTCGGTCCAGGTCAAACAAGGCGACTTGTATATCGACGACCAGATTCAACGCAAGGACCTCGACACGCAGCATGCCGTTCGCTTGCTGGTTTATGATCATCATTATCGACCGGAAAAAGATGATTTCTTCCAACCCCGGTTTATTCCCGTGGAAGCGGCAGGGCAGAACGAGAACGCGCAGGCTCCCGGGAAACATCGCGTCTGGGTAACGCAGGGGGATGAATTTGTGTTCGATGCAACCAATGATGATCCTCTCAGTACTTCTGGTCGGCAGCAATGGTCCTGGGTGAAGTATCAGCACTGGATGAGACAAGGCGGACATTATCTCACAACCGTCTCGCTGGAGGAGTGGCCTGCTGAAATCGAAAAACCAGAGCCGGTCTTAGCGCCGATTCAATATGATGTTCAGGAGAAACAGTTAAGTTGTAAAGGCGCCATGTCAGCAGACGACTGCCATCGTTTTCTGGACCAGACGGACAATGAAGAATTCCGCTATGCGGTTGCGTTACTCTATGAAAAATCGCATGTGGCTCCTGTACTTGATCATTATGCTTACAATAGCGGCGTGGAAAATCAGGAAGCGATTCCCGTTCACGATCTCATGTTTGAATGCGACCTGAGTGTCATTTCGGGCGAGGGCGAATTTGCAATTGAACTGTTTGATGGACACCATCGATTCCGGAACGTCATCGATTTTAAAGCGCGGCAGGTTTCGCTGTTCGTTGATGATCAAACACAGGCGGTCCGCATTGGGGAACTGCGTGGAGATCTCGGATCGACTCCCGCGACCGTTGAGATGTCTATCATGGATCGTCAGGTTTTGATGGCCATTGATGGTCAACTGGTTTACCAGCCACTACTGTATAGCGAGAGTGCGGCACCGCGGGAAGCGATTCGTGTTCCCGTTCGATTCGGTGCCAATGGAGGACATTTACAGCTTACAAATTTAAAACTCTATCGAGATATCCATTACACGCGCGGGAAAGCGCTGCACGGCGTTGATGAGCCCTATCAGCTGGATCAGCAGAGCTATTTTGTACTCGGCGATAATAGCCCGGTTTCGCTGGACAGTCGGAGCTGGGCAAATGGAAATGTCGATCATAAATACTTACTGGGAAAGCCTTTTCTAGTGCACCTCCCCTCCAGGCAGGGTGAGGTGAAAATGGGGGATCGCGTCGGTCACATCCGCATTCCAGATTTCTCCCGGATTCGCTATATTCATTAAGCCCAATCACTTATGATTTGAAGAAGATCCTTCCGAAATGGAAGAAATAATTTCATAAATCAATCATTCCAGCGAATCACCAAGACGGACTGAACAGAGCGGTATTGGTTTTAAGCTGTCATATTATCATTCACAGGTCGTTTGTAATGACAAAAAAAAATGAAAAAGCAAAGTTGAAAAAACATCAGGCTGAGCAGGATGATCAAAGTAAACCCGAAGTGGAAAAGGTCCGCAGACAGCATAATGAACTGCGCGACACACTGGAGTCGATTATCATTGCACTGGTGTTTGCGTTTGTCTTTCGCGCCTATGCGGCGGAAGCGTTTGTCATACCAACGGGATCGATGGCGCCGACCTTGTATGGCCGCCATAAAGAATTGCATTGCGCCGAGTGTGGTGTGAAATACGCCGTGGGTGCCAGTGATGAACTGGTGGAAAAGTCGGAGTATTATATTCCTTCAAATAAAGTCACAGGTGCTTACTGTCCGAACTGCCGCTATTTCACAAATCTTGGTGAAGCGAAGCCATTCACGGGCGATCGGATTATCGTCAATAAATTTCCGTTCGATTTTGGAGATCCGGCGCGCTGGGACGTCATTGTCTTCAAGTACCCCGAAGCATCGCAGACAAATTACATCAAGCGGCTGGTTGGATTGCCGGGTGAAGAACTTCAGATTTCCCGCGGAGATGTCTATGCCAGAAAAAATGAGAAAGAGCCATTTGAGATTCTTCGCAAGGACAATTTGCAGAAGCAACTGTCAGTGCAGCAATTAGTTTACGACGATGATTACCCACCCCGAGAGATCCTGAATTATGGTTGGCCTGAACGCTGGTCTGTTATGACTCAGGTTGCGCCCAACGAGACGAAGTTTCAGGAACAAAAGCAATCTGACTGGGAAATTGACGCCGAGGCGCGTGCTTATCAATATCGCGGCGGTGCTTTGACCTCTGATCCCCGAAAGCTGGAGTGGTTGCGTTACCGGAATATTATCCCGCGCCAATCCGAATGGACTTTGCTGCAGGAGAATCCGGAGTTATTCAAGCAGACAATGCAGACCTCACCACCACAATCGCGTTTAATCAGCGATTACACTGCCTACAATAATTATTCAGGTGGATCGTCGTCTGGTGCCTTTATGTATGACGCCGCATTTTGGGTGGGCGATTTGACCGTCAGTTTTGATGTCGAAGTTCAAACGGATGCAGGCGAATTCTATGTCGAACTCATGCGGGGAGATCGTCATTACCGGGTACGCTTTGATATCAAGACAGGTCAGGCAAAACTGTCTTATGTGGAAGACTTTCCGAACCCGGAGCCTGTGGAAACGGAACTGACAACCGTGGACACCTCCTTGATCGGCAAAGGCGGGTATTCCGTGATGTTTGCCAACGTTGATCAACGTCTCTGTTTATGGGTCGATGGTTCTGAGGTGGATCTGGAACACAAATCCGAATATCAACCGCCGGTTTCTCCTGCACCACGTGACGGTGATCTGGCTCCTGTGGGAATTGCCGGGCGCGGAATTGATTTTACTGTTTCGCATTTAATACTGAAACGCGATATTTATTATCGTGCTGATGAATATTATCAGAACCAGGAATATTCCGGTGATCGGCGGCACTTGTGGGAACTGCTGTGGGATCCGGCAGCCTGGAGTCGACAGTATGAGGATTATCGTCAGCAGGTGCGATTTGCGAAAATGTCAGACGATGAATTTTTTGTGCTGGGAGATAATTCTGCCCGCAGTGCGGATAGTCGTCTCTGGGGGAATGATCGCGGAGCGGAACGGCGGCATGCGGTTCCACGTTCCGCACTGGTCGGCAAGGCGTTTATGATCTACTGGCCGCATGGAATTCCGTTCATGAATGATGGCCAGGGGTATTCGCCGGATGTGGGACCTTTGAAGAAATTTTTCTATCATCAAACTGCTCCGGGATACTATCCCAAAGATCCTTATGCCAAACTTTCCTTTCCGTTTTACCCTAATTATTCCAGGATGAAACGAATTCGGTAGCCGTAGATTGGCAGCAAAAAATGGATGGCAAATCGATATTAAGCAGAATCATGGATTTTGCTAGACTGTGTCCAGTTTTCCTGTAGCGTCTCCCAGGCCATTTGGACCGAGTCTATTAGATTGAGACACACTATAGTAAAATGTGATGCGCTCTAGAATGTATTGAAAGAGCCTAAAAGGTAGCGGATTCGTCAAGGAGGGCGTGTGCGATGGCATTGTTGGAATGTGTGGGGCTGGTCAAAGATTATCCTGGAAAACGCGCCGTTGATGGCGTCGATTTTTATGTGGAACGCGGCGAAATTGTAGGGCTGCTGGGCCCCAATGGTGCTGGCAAGACGACGACCTTCCGGATGGCATGCGGGATGGTTGCTCCCACAAAAGGCCGCGTTTTTCTTGAAGGAACCGATGTCACTTCCTGGCCTATGTATAGACGGGCTCGACAGGGGATGGGCTATCTGCCTCAGGATGAGAGCGTGTTTGTCAAACTGACGATCGAACAGAATATTTACGCCATCCTTGAGTTTCTGGATTTGAACCGACAGCAAAGAGTCGACACCGTAGATCGCCTGCTGGACCAGTTTGGTTTGACGGCAAAACGTAAGCAGATTGCCTCTACACTTTCGGGGGGAGAACGGCGGCGGTTGGAGATTGCCCGTTGTCTGGCCAGTTCTCCCGAGTTGATTTTGCTGGACGAACCATTTACTGGAATTGACCCGGTTACGATTCACGATATCCAGGACATTATTGCCGACTTGCGTGACAGTGGTATTTCGATTCTGCTGACAGACCACCGGGAACGTGAAACGCTGACCATTACCGATCGCAGTTATATTATCAGCGCCGGCCAGGTACTCGTCAGTGGAGACGCAGAGACCGTGCTGAGCGATGAATCTGCCCAGGCGTTATACTTTGGTAAGCGCTTTGACAAAGGGTCGATCATTGAAGGCCGCGAAGCCTTTGGTTCACGCGCCTTTGATCGCGATGCTGCTTAGGCTGAATATCGCGTTTTGAGAACCACAATAAAATGAGGCAGAGACGCTGGGTTTTCTTCGGGCTTTCGCCGGGTTTTCCCGGGACGCGCTCTAAGACTCGTCCCGATAGCGTCCCGGCTCCCATTTGAGGGCGGCTCTTCCGATGCACATCGAATCTGTCAGATGTTTCATACAGATCCCTGCCGCCGGTAAGAGAATCACATCGCCATCATTCACGGGAGCGTAACCGTTTTCGTAAACCACCTTATCCAGCCGCGCCAGGATTGTGGGAATGGTTGATGAAATGGAATTGCCGTAATTGGGCAGGTTGTTGAGAAAGTCTGCCTTCACCGGAATTTGTTTTGCTGCCGCAATCATTGCTTTTAACAATTTCCCACTCGGTTGGTGGGGGGCGATCAGAATCCGTTCTGCATGCTCAACGACTTCACCATATGATTTGAGGCACGCCTCCAGCATCAGGTCGACACCATTCAGAAATACAGATTCGCCATCCATGTGCATGACAAGTTTATGCTCGGGTTGCCCCCGGAAATCAAACATGTCTCCCTGCTCGGTCCAAAACAAGGGTACGTCTTCTTTGCGGCGTTCGGCAGGGATATATTCCCTGGATGTTTCCACGTGCAGCAAAGAGTGGCCGGGACCTCTCCAAAGTGTGGTTCCGGTCGCACCCGCAGAAACGATTCCACAGAATGCCTTGTCAGAGGAATCGTGCCAGTGTTCGGGAGTCTCCACAGTCAGCAAGGGGACGTGAATGCCAGCCGGCAGATCTTGCAGTATTTGCGATGCCTGGTTCAGCAGTTCAATGAAGCCAACACAGCCATAGTTTAATGCAATAAACTTTTCGGAAGGGATATTCAGCTTCTCTGAAAGTTGATCGCAGAGTTGTCGCGCAGATTGATGATTTGTGTGCGAATGGCAGAGGAGAATCGCCGGGCAGTCTGCCCATTCAAATCCGACTGTCAGTTGCAGCTTCTCTGCAATGGCAACAGCGATATCGATCGCTGAGAGGTCCGGCTGCAGCAGTCGGCGCGTTTCAATACCTGTCGAGCGACTGATTGCTTTGACGCTCGAGAAACCATCGGTAAACCCTTGGTGAGATAGCGCATAGACGCTCTCGTTGTCCAGTAGCTCAAACAGGTCGCTATGATCGGCAAGATCGACGAACTCTGTTAGTGCAAATCCATTATTCTGCATAAATTAATCCCAACCTAACTATTGCAGAAGGGGAATCCATAGCCCCGCAATCTCCTGAGTATGTGCAACATGTTCTTAAAGTGCAATTGAATGGAAATAAATGAGACTAAATTTTTAGTAAGTTGAAATAAATCGACACGACACGCGGATTTCTGGCATGGTCAATAGGAATCCGTTCGGTCATTAGATATGGCTAAATGTTCATAAGTTCCACGAAAGTAGCGCCAATAAAGTCATCAGGGCCCCCATGATAATGATGGCGGTGAAGAAAAACCGGATCGACCGCTGAATAATGATTTGAGGGATTTCGTATCGTGTGGCGTTGTAGACCAGACTGATCACCGCCAAAAGCGGAATCAGGTAGACAACAGCATTTACCTGGTTCGCAAATAGAAGTGGGATCGACATGATTGAGTTGCCTTTGCCTAATCAAACGTGAGAACGAATAGAAATTGCCTGATAGAAAATCGAGTTCTTTCAGGGCTTTGTCGGGGGCGTTTTTTTGTCTGTGGATGCGGTTTCCTCTTCGTCGCCTCTTCCGTAGGCTGGCCCTTCGAATGCATCCCAGATCACCAGTAAATTTAATAGCCCGGCGATCCAGGTGAAAACGACGGCAAATTCATACCGTTTCCCTAGTTTTTTATTGATATCATCCAGTTCTTGATTACTTAAAGGCATCTCAAACCAGTTCAGAAAAGGTCTGGGGATCGCCCCTTCAATGTGGCCTGTATCTGTCTGGCGGCCACTGACCTCTCGCACGACAGCACATTCCAGAGAACGCTCTGGATCACCGCCTAGCGGTAAACCAATTCCGACGGGATCGGAAAGATTGAGCGCCGCGATCGGCTTGCTATCCAGTGTGCCTTCAAAAGTACCTTTGATTTCAGGCCCGAACTCACCTGGGACTGTTTTTAACTTAATATAACCATCCAACTGTCCGCTGATGTTTTTGCCATTATCGCCCCGATCCAGAAGTGTCCCGTGGAAAGGAGCTTCCAGGGGCATTTCCATACGGTAAGGGGGCGACTCAAAGTAATTAGAATCAGCTTCACTTTGCGCAAGCTTGGCAGGTGATATCGATTTATTATAACGTGAAGTTTGAATCAGGGCAGGCAGAGCGGGCAAGCCAACGCCGACTTGTGCAAAATAACCAAGATTTCTTTTGCCTGGCTCTGACTGGTAATAGACGGTTTTCCAGTCACCTAATGCCATGCCACAAAAAAAGGTACTTAAAATACAGAAGCAGTAAATGGCACCTTTAAAGGTCCTGCCCTGGTAGAAGTGGCCTGCACCGGGAATGAGAAACGCTAAAATCGCAGCGATAACGGGATTTTTCAATTCGATTTTATTGTGACCGTCTGTCATTTCGAGATCCTCAGGCACTTCCTCGGTAAAGGATTAATAAATGAATATCGTTTCCCGGCAGTGAATATTAGTCGTATCATCAATAAACCAGAAGGGGACTCTCATTCGAGCGCACATTCTCTCTTACGTTTATTGTAGAAGCGTAGTGTATCTCAAGCGGCACTAAAGTGACAGACCAACCTGAAGTCTTTAGTACTAATGGAGTTGGGACCTTTGGCCAGTCTGACTTTCCAGTTGGTGCTGGCCCCGCCTTCCCGCCAGGGTTATTGTGCTCCTTCGGCCCGTTTTGACCACCAGGGAAGGCTGATTCCGCCATCGATGGTGGTCGTGCTTCCCGTCATATAGTCGGCGTCAGAACTGGAAAGAAATGTCACTAGTTTGCCGACTTCATTCGGGCTTCCCAGGCGTTTCCAGGGAATGCTTTCTGCGCCGGCTTTCAGTTGTTCGTCTGTGAAGAATTTTCGTTCTCCCGGCGTGTCAATCCAGCCCGGATGAACCGTGTTCACGCGAATTTTGTGTGGGGCAAATTCGATTGCGGCGGTTCTTGCCATATGGTCAATCGCCGCTTTGGCCATGTTGTAGGCTGCAGAACTGGGAATGGCAATCACGGCGTGCGGAGAACTGATCACAACGATCGCGCCTCCGGTTCCCTGTTTCGCCATTTGACCTGCAGCTGCACGAACACCAAAAAAGGCGCCCCACATTGTGACATCAATGGTTCGCTTGAAGCCTTCCATGTCCGCATCCAGAATCAGTTCACGGTCACTGTAGGCGGAATTGGAAACAAACAAATCGATGCTGCCAAATTCTTCAACGACTTTGGCAACAGAGGCATCCACTGATTCCTGTTCCGCAACATCTGCCTGAATCGTAATGGCTTTGACACCATAGGATCGTGCCTCTTCTGCTGCTTCCTCTGCCTCTTCGGGATGAGATCGATAGTTGATGGCAACATTCGCGCCCGCTTTCGCCATTTCGATTGCACACCCTCGACCAATACCACGAGATGCACCTGTCACCAGAGCATTTTGCCCTTCCAGCTTCATTGTATTTCTTCCTTCAGTTCTTTGTGCCGTTAAGTTAGATATTGCAAGTTGAAATTCGTTATCACAGAGAACGCCTGCGGGCTTTGTTATAGCTATCTGGATTCCATTGTGAAAGTCGAGCCTGATTCAGATATTGCACAAAGATTCAGATGAATTGATTTCAGCCGAATTCTATTTTCGATCGCCCCCGAAACGCCAGAATCTGTTGAATGCAGATTGCAGTCTCTTCACGGGATTTATGCCGGGATGTGTCTACAATCAAGTCTCAACTGTAAACAAGAGCGGCCTGAAAACAAAGAAAACCGAGGAGCAATTTCTGCTCCTCGGCAAAATCTTTATTTATAGGTTGTTCACGCAGCGAGGTGATACAGGGTATCATCAACGGAATCACGCAGAAAAGCTGCTGCCGCATCCGCAGGATTTAACCGCATTCGGGTTTTCGAATGTAAATCCGCGTTTTTCAAGGCTTTCATAGAAATCAACGGTTGTTCCATCCAGGTAGAGACCGCTTTTCTTGTCGACGACGACTTTGACTCCATGTTGTTCGGAGACGGTATCATTTTCTTCATCGACTTCATCAACGAACCGGAAATCGTACTGGAAACCACTACAACCACCAGAAACAATTCCGATTCTGAGCAGAGAACCTTCACCCATTTTCTGGTCATCCATAAATCGTTTGAGCTCTTTGGAAGCATTTTCAGTAATTGTGACTGCCATGGAAAAAAACTCCAGTTTAAAAGTAGTTTGGTTTATTATCTTTGATGGTGTATATCGGCGAGGACAGGTCCAGAATTCAACTTTGACTCTGGGAAACAGAGAACCTTAGCACCTTTTGCTCTCTCTCACCATTATAGCAGGAGCTCTCCTTTTTCCGAGATGCTTTTTACCTAGATCTTTTTAATCTTATTGTTTTTTGTAAGTTACATATTTATATGATGTTATGTCTAATACAAGGGGCTTATGTGGACTAAAGCCGGCTTGAAAATAACGTGAATACGCTGCTTTTATTTTCGAAGGACAGGGGTAAACGAATAGAACAGAAAGTGGATGTAATTGTCTTCTATCTGGTTTCTCTCTGAAATCGTGTCTTTTGCACTGAACGAAGTTCGTCTTTAGAATAGGCGCTCTTTGTTTGTTTCTGATTTTTGAATTCGCGGGGCGGGATCCATGAACACACCTCAACAGTTAGTCTTATTAAGCGAAATGGAACCGGGGCAATTTGCAGACAGTTTTGTGCTGTTGGTTTCTAAAGCGCGCGCGACGACACGCGATGGGAAACCTTATTTTCGCGTGCAGTTCCGCGATAGCGACGTTACGGCGACTTCGATGGTCTGGAGTGATACGACCTGGTTCGAAGATTGCGAGTCGAACTGGGCCGAGGGGGAATTTTATAAAATCCGGGCCCGCTATGATGAGAGTAAATATGGTCCCCAGTTGGACATCGATCGCATTCGACCGGTGATCGACGAAGACAAAGCCGATGGTTTTGATCCCAGCTTGTATTTTCTGCGTTCCCGTTTTTCGAGTGAGGAAATGTTCCAGGAATTAACGGAGATTGCAGGCGAGCAAATCGAAGAAGTTCCGCTGCGAAATCTGGTGCTGGATATTTTGACACAGTATGAAAACCAGGTCAAAACGATCGCCGCTGCCAGTAAGAATCATCACGCTTTCACGGGTGGTTTTTTGGAACACGTCTTGTCTGTCACCAGGACGGCCAGTTATCTGGCAGATAAATATACGGCCTATTATCAGAAGATGCAGCCTCCTTTGAATAAATCACTGGTCGTCGCGGGCGCGATTTTGCATGACATCGGTAAACTGACGGAATTGGAATACAAACCGCACGCATCAAGTTATACACCCGCGGGACTACTGATCGGTCACATTCTGCTGGGACGAGATCTGGTACGCGCGCACGCGACAAAGATCGAAGATCTTAATCCTGAAACGTTGTTACGCTTGGAGCATATGATTGTTTCACATCAAAATTTGCCAGAGTGGGGTTCCCCGATCGCGCCACATACTCCGGAAGCATTGCTGGTGCATTATGCAGATGACATTGATGCCAAATTTCATATGATGGCAACGATGCTGGAAAATGTGCTGCCCAGTAACGAGGATGAGTTTACCAGCCGGGATAATGCCTTACGGAGAAGTATATTTCTGGGTTTGAAGCCACAAGAATAACAGAGTTCTCATTTCAGAAACGACAACCATCAATCAATTCGAGATAGAAAAAAACGACGATGAAATTTACCAAGATGCAGGGCGCAGGCAACGATTACGTGTATGTCAACTGCTTTGAAGAAACACTGCCTCAGGATATTGCCAGCCTGGCGATTCAAGTCAGCGATCGTCATAAGGGAATTGGCTCCGATGGATTGATCCTGATTTGCCCCTCCGAAAAAGCAGATGCGCAGATGCGAATGTTTAACGCCGACGGTAGCGAATCGGAAATGTGTGGCAATGGAATTCGTTGTGTGGCCAAATACGTTTACGATCACGGCATCGCCCCGCAAAAAAACTTGAAGATTGAAACCGGCGCAGGGATTTTGAACCTGGACCTCGAACTCACCGGTCAAAAAGTCAGTCAGGTGCGTGTGGATATGGGGAAACCCATTCTCACCAGCGCTGAGATTCCCACGCTGCTCCCCGGCGATCCTCCTGTGAATGCGAAACTGAATCTCGGCGAGAAAACCATTGAGGTCACATGTGTCTCGATGGGCAATCCCCACTGCATCATGTTTGTCGAAGAGATCAACGATCATTGGGTACATGTGATTGGTCCCCAGGTCGAATCACATGAGATGTTTCCCAATCGGGTGAACGCCGAATTCATTGAAGTGGTCTCTCCCACGGAATTGAAGATGCGTGTCTGGGAGCGGGGCTCGGGAGAAACACAAGCGTGTGGGACAGGTGCCTGTGCGTCTGCGGTGGCGGGAGTCTTAACCGGTCGGTCTGAGCGAAATGTGCTTATCCATTTACCAGGTGGTGACTTACGGTTGGAGTGGACTGTTGCAGGTGAAGTCTTGATGACCGGGCCGGCAGTGGAAGTGTATCAGGGGGTTTGGACGGGACCCCAATGACGGATATCGTATTCCGACAGGCGGGCTATGATTCTGTCTGGCGTCAGGTGGGACATTTTTTTGAAATGGTCTTGCAGCAAATTAATAGAACTGTTAAACCTCGGCTTCTCTCATTCTCAAAATGAATTTCAATTTTAAACCCTCAGTCAATTCGACAGACAAAAGCCTTTTGTCGGCATTCCGTGCATCCCATCCGGGTATACCTATTGGATGGAAAATTCGGTTGCTGTTGATCGGTTGGAGCCTGTTTCTGATTGCGGGGTTTGGGGTTGCGATTCAAACGAACCCGGATCCACGTGGATTTGGTACCCATCAACGATTTGGTTTTGCACCCTGTGTGATTCGAAATCAACTATCCATTCCCTGTCCCAGTTGTGGGATGACCACTTCCTTTTCACATTTCGTTCGAGGTCAGATTCGTCAGTCTGCACAGGCCAATACCGCTGGTTTGGTCCTGGCAATAGTCTGTCTTGTGATGATCCCCTGGTCGTGGATCAGTGTTTATCGCAAGCAACTCTGGCTGGTCTCAAATCCTGAAAATAGTTTACTCTGGTTAATGTGTGTTCTGGTAACGATCACCATTATGGAGTGGTGTTTGCGGTTGACCTTTTAAAATCAGATACGTTCCTTCCTCGATAAAAAATCATTTCTCGATAAGTGGTTTCGGTTTATGCCAAGGATGGCAGACAATATGCGAAATTCAATACAGATAGAAAACGCAAATCTTTTTAGTCAGCACTGTTTTGCAGTTGTGGCGTTGATGATGATTTGTGTGGGAGTCAGTGGATGTTCCTTAGGCGTCATGGCTGGGAAAATGCTTTTTGGCGATCCGCTGAGAACCTGTGAATTCACTAGTCGGACGAAAGTCGATCTCACGGAAGGCAAGGACAAAGTTCTCGTGATCTGCTCGACACCAGAATCAATTCGTTCCGATTACCCCTCTTTGAATTATGATTTGCTGGAACAGGTGACCTATGGGTTACGACGTCATGATGTCAAAGTCATGGACACGGACGATGTCGCAACCTGGCTGGATGATAATGGCGGTGTCTGGAACGACATCGATGAACTGGCAGAAAATTTTGATGCCGACTACATCATCCATATCGATATTGATGAATTTGATTATCGCGAACCAAACAGCCCGAACTTATTACGTGGGAAAGCGTTTGGAAATGTGTCCGCTTATGAAGTCGAAGAAGTGGATGGCATCAAACGGGCATTGGAAGTCTTTGCCAGTGAATATACTTCTGAGTATCCGAGTCACTTGCCTGTCTCGATTGAGTCAGAATCGCCGACTGTCTTCAGGAAAAAATATCTGGATCGCATTGCCGATCAAATTGGTCGTTTCTTCTATAATTATCGCACAGGAGCAGATATCTAAGCTTGCTCTGCCGGTAATCGTTTAGAGGTGACGCCAGACCCTAATTTGAAGTTGTGAAGGATCACACGATGACAATTTTTTCGTTCGGACAACGAGTTTATAAGCAGTTTTTCAATACGGTTGTGAAACTGACATTGGTTTTATTGTTAAGTACAACCATGTCGGGCTGCAATTATTTTATCCTGCTGGGTTATCTGATTGGTGGTCCCCCCTCTATTGAACCGGACTTCGACGCACAAACTCAAAAGTCCATGTCAGGCAAGGATGTCACGGTGGCCATTGTGTGTTATGCACCTTTGGAACTGCAGTATAACTTTGACGGCATTCATAATGATCTGGCGAAGTATACGACATTTCGTCTACACAGCCATGGTGTGAAAGTCGTCAGCCCCGATCGAGTTCGCGCCTGGCTGGATGAAAATCCCGATTGGGACAAACCGGAAGAAATTGGTGAAGCTTTCGACGTGACGTATGTGATTCATGTCGAATTGCATGAATACAGTTTGTATGAGGAAAACAGTTCTGATCTGTACCGCGGTCGCGCGGAAGGTATGGTGACGGTTTATCAAATGGATGAGGATGGCGAAGGGGAAAAACTTTACAGTAAAGAAATTACCTCGTTCTATCCCTTGCGTGCTCCGAGAGCGACTTCAGAAGTTACCTTTTCCAAATTCAAGAAAGAGTATCTCTCTCGTTTGAGTGATGAAATTGGTCGTCTGTTTTACGAATATTATCGCGGCGACGATTTCACACATGCCATTTAACCCGCGTTCGGGGTTGTGGCAGCGTGTTTAAAGCCATGCAGATCAATCAGAACGCTTTGCCAGCCGCTCCCGTTTCGTTGGATGCAATTCAGACGGACATGGAGCCCGGCTCATTTGACTCTGCTTTTGATGCTGAACTCTTGCATGTGCTGCGACGAGCCGTTAATTTTCAGGGTAGATACAGCAAACACCTGCGAGGTGTGTTGCTAGAAATCCCGTGGAATTTCAGGATGCCGTTACCAGATGACGTACACCAAACAGGAAGCCGTTGATCGCAGCCAGATTATATTGTCGCATGCCTGGATGGTGCGAACATTCATTAAGCACAGCGATGAAGCCGAGGATTTTCCGGAGTTGATGCACATTGCCCGTGCGGTCTTCGATGCCTCGCGGGCGCTGGAAACGCGCGTCGACGACCCCGATGCCTATCTGAAAATGCTGCGAAAAAAAATCAGCAAACTGCGAAAAGCCACCGACCAGTTTGCGATGGAGGCCCCGGAAGCGTCATCGCATACGAACTTTGAGCAAGCCGTCATCTCGATGAAAGCCTGCACCAAAGAACTGGAAGAATTGTTAGAACACGTGGAATAGAAGCTCGCAATAATGTGGCGGGGCTCGATATTGTTGCCACGGATTTTGGGAATCTGAGAGTCCCGGTTACTCGTCCTTCGTCGCATCCAGGACAGCCAGAAATGCCTTCTGAGGAATTTCGACCTGCCCGAATTGTTTGAGCCGCTTTTTACCCTCTTTTTGTTTTTCCCACAGTTTTCGTTTACGAGTGATGTCGCCGCCATAACATTTCGCCGTCACATTTTTGCGGAGGGCTCTGATCGTTTCGCGGGCAATGATCTTGCCACCAATGGCGGCCTGAATCGGTATTTCAAACTGGTGTTTTGAGATTTCTTCTTTCAGGCGTTTCACGAGCGAGCGGCCTCGGCGTTCGGCCTGTGTGCGGTGAACGATGGTGGAAAGCGCATCGACTTTTTCGCCTTTGACGAGAATGTCCATCTTCACCAGATCTGCCGCACGGAAACCCAGAATCTCATAATCCATCGTTCCGTAACCGCGGGTGGCGCTCTTCAAGCGGTCGTACATATCATACACGATTTCCGCTAAAGGCAGTTCGTAAATCATTTGCGCGCGATTAGTACCCAGGTATTCAGTGTTCTTGTAGATTCCCCGCCGGTCCGCACATAGCTGCATCATGGTGCCGATATTCTCGGCAGGCAAAATGAATGTCACTAAAACAACCGGCTCGCGGAATTCCTCGATGCGGCTGCCATCGGGGACATCCTGCGGATTATCGATCAGGATCACCTCGCCATTCCGTTCCAGAATTTCGTAGGTGACGTTGGGGGCTGTCTGCAACAGGTCGATATTGAATTCCTGTTCGAGCCTTTGCTGAATAATTTCCATATGCAGCATGCCCAGAAATCCGCAGCGGAAACCAAAGCCGAGTGCATCACTGGTTTCGGGCACAAAGCTGAAACTGGCATCGTTCAAACTCAGTTTCGACAGTTCGTCCCGCAGCTTTTCGAAGTCCGTCGCTTCAATCGGATACATGCCACAGAAAACCATCTGTTGTGGTTTCAGGTAACCAGGGAGTGGTTCAGCAGGCAGATTTCTGGGGTTGGCGATCGTATCACCCACGTGCACATGTTCCAGATCCTTAGCGCCACTGACGAGGTAACCGACCTGTCCGGGGCCCAGTGATTTGACTGGTTTCATCTGCGGCATGAATTGGCCGATCTCGATAATATCCAGCTTCGTCCCGCCACGCATCAAAACGACGGTTTGACCTTTTTCAATGGTTCCCTGCACAACACGCACGTATGTGACAACGCCTCGGTAGTGGTCGTATTTACTGTCGAATACAAGTGCCTGGAGTGGCGCATCGGCTTCGCCTTTGGGCGCCTCAATCCGTTCGACAATGGCGTCCAGAACTCCTTCAATGCCAATTCCGCTTTTGGCACTGACCATTAACGCATCCGAAGGGTCCAGACCGATCACGGTTTCGACCTCTTCCAATACTTCGTCAATCCGGGTTACCGGCAGGTCGATTTTGTTGATCACGGGAATAATGGTCAGGTCCGCGTTAATGCTGGCATAAGCATTCGCGACGGTCTGCGCCTGCACTCCCTGAAACGCTTCTACTAATAACAGGGCGCCTTCACAGGCCGCCAGACTGCGAGACACTTCATAGTGAAAGTCAACGTGTCCGGGAGTATCAATTAAATTCAGCTCGTAGGTTTCTCCCTTGTACTGATAATGGATGGCAACCGTGCGTGCTTTTACTGTAATGCCGCGCTCTTTTTCAATTTGCAGGTCGTCCAGAATCTGGGACTTGAATTCCCTGGCTGTGATGGCGCCGGTTTTCAGAAGTAACTGATCGGCGAGCGTACTCTTTCCATGATCGATGTGTGCCACAATGGAAAAGTTTCGAATCAAACGGGGCTCAGTTGCCATGTAGATGGATCTCGTAAATCTTATTTAAGAAAACCCGGGCAAAAATGAACCCGGAGTTGATATTTAATTTGTCTCGGCTTTGAGGCTGGCGAGTCGGGCACAACCGGCTACTCCGATGTATCCCGCATCAGACTCAAGGTCTGCAAAGTCGATGATGGTATTTTCGTAGGGAACGCTAAACGCGCGTATTTTGACTTCTTCGCGAATGCGATTCATAAAACGTTGTCCCAGTTCAGAGTCCTTGCCTCCAAACGTGACCGCTCCTCCAAACAGAACCATGTCCGGATCAATCGTATGCATCAGCGTGGTTGTACCCACTCCCAGATACATGCCTGAATCCATGATCAATTCGTTCGACAAATCGTCCCCTTGTTCTGCCATCTGGGAAATTAAGAGGGGCGTCAGTTTTTTCCCCGCTTCCAGTGACGCGTTTAATAAAGACGGGCGTCCCGTATCCAATTGCTCCTGACAGCGACGGACAAACGATTTACCACCGGCGTATGCTTCGAGCGTTCCGTATTGTCCCGAATCACACAGGCGCCCATTCGTCATTTGAATAATGATATGACCACACTCGCCTCCATGGGAATGGCGGCCTTCGATGATCATGTCCTCGATAATAATACCACACCCAATTCCTGTGCCCAGCGTCCAGAACACCAGGCTGCGTGCGTCGCGTGCCGCTCCGACCCAATATTCCCCATAGGCGGCTGCATTCGCATCATTCTGGTAGACCGTCATTTTTCCCGAATAATGATCACAGATCACCTGGCGTATGGGAAACCCTTTCCAGGTGGGAAGGTTCGGAGGGTCAACCAGTCTCCCGCCGGGGATATCCATCGTACCCGGTGTGGCAATCCCGATGGCTTTAATGTCATCCATCGTAAACTGGCAATCTGACAATACATCTTCAATGGCCTGATAGATATTGTGCAAACCGGCATCAACGCCTTTGTCTACCTCGGTTTTCGTTTTGCAAAACGCCAGCGTTTGTCCTGAATCATCTACGATGCCAACTTTGACATTCGTACCACCAATATCAACGCCGACAAAATAGGGCCCATTATCTTTTGTCGGTTTCATGTCGCAATTTGTTCCACTATTGTAGTTTGTGTTTTGTAAGCCATTTGTGGCGTGGCCGAAGTGGGACGAGAGCGAGTCCTCCCCTTTTTTCATCAAGGCGTAGTATGATCCTTGATCCGTTCGTGTTAATCGACGTCAGTTCAGAGGAAGGCCAGCGGCACACCTGAGAGTATAGCCGAGCCAACGGGATTGATGCAATCAAGATGGATACAAAACAGATCTGGATCAGGGGCATTTTTCGCTGGTTTCAGGCGATTTGGGCCAAAGATACCGGGACGGCGGGCGGCCAGGCCGCTGCGGTTTCGTTGGATGCGCTCTGTGGATTCATTCTCGATGCGAAAGAACTTTCTGGAAAATCGATAAGGCGGGAGGAAATTCCTTGGCGCCCCGCTCGAATTGGGAGAGGATAAAACAGGTCTGCAATCAAGGTTTTTTTTCACCGATGTCGTTCCGTAGAGGCATGAAATGAATTTTCACAATCGCGTTGTTGTTTTCGTTTTCGCGTGCTGTTTCGCTTTGAGCTGTTTCACTTCTGCGTCGAAAGCAGCGCAGAAACAGCCAAGCCGTCCGAATATCATTTTGTGTATGACCGACGATCAAGGCTGGGGAGAAACCGGTTTTAATGGTCATCCCATTCTCAAAACTCCTCACCTGGATGATATGGCGGCCAGCGGACTTCGCTTCGATCGCTTCTATGCAGCAGCTCCCGTCTGTTCGCCGACGCGTGGCAGCTTTCTCACGGGGCGGCATCCCAATCGATTTGCCTGTTTCAGTTGGGGACATACTTTAAGACCGCAGGAAGTGACAGTGGCAGAAGCCGTCAAGTCAGCCGGATATACGACCGGCCATTTCGGAAAATGGCATCTGGGATCAGTCCAGGCAAACAGCCCGGTGTCTCCGGGCAATAGTGGCTTTGATGAGTGGGTTTCGAGTCCGAATTTTTATGAGAACGATCCCTGGATGAGTCATAACGGAGTTGTGACGCAGTTCAAAGGCGAGAGTTCGCGCGTGACTGTCGACGCCGCATTGAATTTCATCAAACAGGCGGACAAGAAGCGGGAGCCTTTTTTAGCAGTGATCTGGTTTGGAAATCCGCACACGCCGCACGAAGCGGTCCCGGAGCTGAAAGCCCTGTATCCAAATCAGGCGGCGAACTTTCAAAACTATTTCGGTGAGATTACCGGCGTGGATCGCGCGATGGGACATTTGCGTCATCAGTTAAGAGATCTGGGATTGGCAGAAAACACCATACTCTGGTTTACCAGCGACAATGGTCCTCGCCCTCCGCGTTTTAAGGAAGAGGCTGCGCGTTCGCAGGCAACCGGCGGACTTGCGGGTTGGAAAGGGAATCTCTGGGAAGGAGGCATTCGAGTGCCTTCCATGGTGGAATGGCCGGCCGTCATTAAAAAGCCCGAAACGACCAATGTACCTTGCGGGACGATTGATATTTATCCAACCGTGCTGGCGGTCACCGGAGCGAAGGTTTCACATCAACCTCACCTGGACGGAGTCAGTTTGTTGCCTTTGATTGAAGGGCAGATGGCGGCGCGACCGCATCCGATGGGCTTCTGGACGTATCCGGCAAAGGGGCATCCCAAACGCAGCACACAAATATTGCTTGACCTGAAAGAGAAGCAGACACCGGAAAAGCCGAACCCCGCGGGGCCGGTTCCCGATGCGGACGTCGCCAGTCTGGCAACGCAGTATTCAAAAAGCGATCTGCCGGGCGCCGCAGCCTGGATCGACGGCGATTACAAATTGTTGAAATCGGTTCCCAAAAAGGGAGCACCAAAATTCGCGCTGTATCACCTGTCGCAAGATAAGGCGGAGCAACAAGATCTGTCCCAAAGCGATCCTGAGCGGGTCAAAAAAATGAAAGCGGGCCTGAAAGACTGGCAGGAATCGGTGGTCGACAGCCTGAACGGGAAAGATTACGCGGATTGATCGATTCTGTTGCTGATCACAAAGCCATTTAAAATCAAACTACACGAAAATTCAGACTCGAACGGATTGTTTGATTGCATTTCCTGCGTCGAGTTTGCAATAATCGAATTTATAAACATTCATTAGGAAGTCGGGGCCCGTTTCTTATCTCGATAAGAGGCTGCTTCACCTGCCAGTTTTCCCCTTGCCCACCTGTCACACTTGATTGAGGATTATTATGAACTCGGGACCATTCAAACGGCTATTTTGTCAGGCGGCTCTTGCCTTATTTGTGCTGACGGTTGCGATTACGGGCCCTGTGTTGGCTTGGGAATCGAAGCAGGAATTGCGGGCAGGGATTATCGGTCTGGATACTTCGCATGTGATTGCCTTCACGAAACTGCTCAATACGGGAACACCCGAAGGCGACTTAGTTGGCATTCGGGTCGTCGCCGCTTACCCCGAGGGGAGTAAGGACATTGAAGGCAGTGTGTCGCGCGTTCCGGGATATACAAAACAAGTCAAAGCGATGGGCGTCGAGATTGTGGACTCCATCGATGAGCTTTTGAAAAAAGTCGATGTGGTGTTTCTGGAATCGAACGATGGTCGTCCTCACCTGGAGCAAGCGATTCCCGTGTTGAAAGCAGGCAAGCCCGTCTTTATTGACAAGCCGATTGCCGGTTCTTTGACCGATGCCGTCGCATTGTTCGAACTGTCACGCAAGTACAATACCCCGATGTTTTCGTCGTCCTCGCTGCGTTTTTCCAAAGGCGCACAGAGTCTGAGAAACGGCGCAGAAGGTAAGATTACCAAGTGCAGCACGCATAGCCCCTGTTCTCTGGAAGCAACGCACCCCGATCTATTCTGGTACGGGATTCATGGTGTCGAAACCTTGTTTACCGTGATGGGCCCTGGTTGCCAGTCTGTGAAACGGACCGTCAGTAATGCCGACCGGGATGAAGTCGTCGGGAAATGGACTGAGGGACGAGAAGGCCAGTTCTCTGGTGTTCGCAAAGGGACTCCCAAAGGATATGGCGGAACTGCAGTCGGGAAAAACGGGGAAGTTGCTGTCGGCGGTTACGATGGATACAAGCCATTGCTCGTTGAAATCGCCAAGTTCTTTCGTTCCGGCAAACCACCGGTCAGCGAAGCGGAAACATTGGAAATTTACAGTTTCATGGAAGCCGCCGACGAAAGTAAACGACAGGGGGGAGCCGAGGTGACGCTTGCCAGTGTGCTGGAGAAAGCGAAAAAAGCCGCGCACAAGAAACTGGCCAAGCTCGACCTGGCAGGTGCAGGTGCCTCTGCGACTGACAACAAACTTTCTGCTGCTGAGAAAGCTGCTGGCTGGAAGCTGTTATTTAATGGTAAGGATTTCTCGGGTTGGAAATGCAATAACGGCAAACCGATTGCCGCTCCCATCGAAAACGGAACATTGGTGCCCTATAAGTCCGGCGGTTATCTGGTCGTTTACGACAAACCGTTTGGCGATTTCAAATTCAAATGTGATGTCAAAATGCCCGAAGAGTGCAACTCGGGAATTTTCTTTCGCGTGGGCGACCTGAATAATCCGGTTCAGACTGGTTATGAAGCCCAGGTACTGAGCGGAAAAGGAACTGGGATGCACGATTTTGGGGCGATCTATGATCTTGTGGCACCTGCAGTGAACCAGGCCAGTGCGCCGGGAGAATGGACGAATATCGAGATCACCTGCAAAGGCCCGCACGTCAGCGTCGCCGTCAATGGAAAGGTTGTCGCCAGCTTGAATGCCGATGAATGGACTGAACCTGGTCAACGTTTAGACGGATCAAAACACAAATTCAAGCAGGCCGTCAAAGACTTCCCCAGAAAGGGATATCTTGGTTTTCAGGATCATGGGCATAAAGTCTGGTATAAGAACATCAAGTTGCTCTCGCTTTAAGCCGAATATTAAATTAAATACAGATATAATAGAGTTACCCGCCATCTGAGAGGAGTTCTACCCTCAGGTGGCTTTTTTTATTTACGAACGTCGGCGGATCAATCGAAGTCAGCCTGTGCTCATGGAAATTTTCATGAGGTAATAAACACTTGAGAACTGCGATTTGGATTTCAGCAGGGGAAAGCTTGAATTTAGTGACTGGTTCAGGAGGTGAAACGGACTTTTCTGAGACAGAATCGAAAATGATTCAATTTGTACCTTTCTTTCACTACAAAAAAAGGGTGATCTGTGTAAAATAGCCGCGAAATATGGGCAAGAGACATCTTGCGCCTATAAAGCCTCTATATAAAGTCAAAGAACAGCAGGAATGTTGGTGTCGAGTGGATACAACATTCAGATGGTTTGTTAAACCACATTAAGCGAGTTCGTTAGAAAACTCGTTGTTTTCAGGTTCATAATTCAATGATTACAATTAAAAAAGGGCTGGATCTGCCGATTGCAGGCGCGCCTTCCGCTTTGATCGAAAACGGGCCCGTCATTCGATCGGTTGCTGTGATTGGCCCTGATTATATCGGCATGAAGCCGACTTTGGCTGTTGACGTCGGCGACACTGTCAAAAAAGGTCAACTGCTTTTCAGCGATAAAAAGACCGAAGGTGTGGTTTATACGTCGCCTGTTGCCGGGAAAGTTACTGAGATCAATCGCGGAGCCAAACGGGCCTTTCAGTCTCTGGTGATTGAAGTCCAGGGAGAGGACGAAGAAACGTTCGCTTCCTACGGTGATGAAGAATTGGCACACTTGACGCAAGAACAGGTTCAGCAGAATCTGTTACAGTCGGGCTTATGGAGCAGTTTGAGAACACGTCCTTACAGTCGAGTACCTGCTCCGGGTTCCGTGCCACATTCCATTTTTGTGACGGCCATCGATACAAATCCGCTTGCACCGCCTCCTGAAGTCGTGCTCAGTGAAGAGCCACGCGCTTTTACGCAGGGACTGCAAGTATTACAGACACTGACCAATGGCAGTCTCTATCTCTGTAAAGCGCCGGGAACGAATTTGCCCGGGTGCGAACTTGATTTTGTCACCGTGGAAGAGTTTAGCGGACCCCATCCTGCCGGGTTGGCAGGTACACACATCCACTTTCTTGATCCGGTCAGTGAGAAAAAGACAGTCTGGACGATCAATTACCAAGACGTGATTGCCGTTGGTAAATTGTTTGCAACCGGCAAGCTTTCGACAGAACGCGTGGTTTCCATTGCAGGTCCTGTGGTGAAAAATCCTAAATTGGTTAGAACCGTTTTGGGGGCGAATCTGCAAGATCTGACGGAAGGCAATCTGGAAGAAGGCGAGAATCGATTGATTTCCGGTTCCGCACTTTCAGGACGCACTGGTACAGGGCCTTTTGCTTATCTGGGACGTTATGCTTTGCAGGTCACCGCTCTCAAAGAAGGAAATCACAGAGACTTTCTGGGATGGATGGGACCCGGGTTTGATAAGTTCTCCGTTGTTCCGGTGTTTGCCTCTTCATGGTTTGGACAGGGGAAGAGGTTTTCGTTTACGACTTCCACGGAAGGAAGTAAGCGAGCGATGATCCCGATTGGGACTTATGAAAAAGTCATGCCTCTGGATATATTGCCGACGTTTCTGTTGCGTGCGTTAATTACAGAAGATACCGAACAGGCAAAAGAACTGGGGTGCCTGGAGCTTGATGAAGAAGATTTGTCGCTGTGTACGTTTGTGTGTCCCGGGAAATATAATTATGGGTCTTTACTGCGTGACAGTTTGACAAAGATTGAAATTGAAGGTTAATGCGAGGTCTGTCCGGTGTGGGCAAATCGTGTTTTTAATAGTAATGCGGTCGAATGTGTTGTTGTTAACCTGATCGATAAAATTGTTAACCCTTGCTGTTGATTGAAACAGGTTTTGTTCAATTAACAATCGATATAAGTAGTCAAAGTTGGTGTTGGCCTGGCTGACTATTTTTCGGGGGTCATCAAACAAGAAAGATATACCACGAAATGAAGCCGTTACGAAATCTTCTTGATAAGGTGCATCCTCTCTTCGAGCGAGGGGGGAAGTTCGAGAAGCTTTACCCACTTTATGAGGCAAACGACACATTCCTCTATACTCCGGGTGAAGTGACAGGTGAAGCTTCTCATGTGCGTGACTCGATCGACTTAAAACGCATGATGAGCATGGTGATCGTCGCCTTGCTGCCCTGCGTATTTATGGCCCTTTATAACACTGGCTTACAGGCCAACGCGGCGATGAGCTCGATGGGAATTGAATCGGTTCCCGGTTGGCGCGGAATGGTAATGGGCTCTCTGGGAGTTCTTCCGGATGCAAACAGCCTTGTATCAAACCTGGTGCATGGCGCACTTTACTTTTTCCCCGTCTATATTGTCTGTATGGCCGTCGGTGGTATGTGGGAAGGTCTGTTTTGTATTGTGCGTCGGCACGAAATCAATGAAGGCTTCCTGGTGACCGGGATGTTATTTCCCTTAACACTGCCGCCAACCATTCCACTCTGGCAGGTGGCACTGGGGATCAGCTTTGGTGTGGTCGTCGGTAAGGAAATTTTCGGGGGAACAGGTAAGAACTTCCTTAACCCTGCATTAACGGCGCGTGCTTTCCTTTACTTCGCTTACCCTGCACAAATCGTAGGTGATACGGTCTGGACCGCCGTCGATGGATTCAGCGGTGCGACTTCACTCGGCCAGTTGGCTGTCGCCAGCCCGGAAGTTGGCATGAAAGCGATTACCAATCCGATTGCCGATGGTGGTTTAGGGATCTCGTGGATGCAGGCATTCATGGGGCAGATTCAAGGATCCATGGGCGAAACTTCGACCTTTGCCTGCTTGTTGGGTGCTGGCTTTCTGATTCTGGCAGGCATTGGTTCCTGGCGGGTGATGGCGGGCGTCCTGGTAGGTGCCATGGGGCTTTCACTGTTTCTGTGGTTGGCAGGCAGCAGTAGCACGAATGCGATGTTCTCCATGCCTCCGCAATGGCATCTGGTGGTAGGTGGATTGGCCTTTGGCCTGGTATTCATGGCGACAGATCCAGTCTCGGCAGCGATGACGGATACGGGGCGATGGATTTATGGAATTTTGATTGGTGGAATGACGATCCTGATTCGGGTCGTGAATCCGGCGTATCCAGAGGGAATTATGTTGGCGATTCTATTCGGAAATGTCTTCGCGCCTCTGATTGACTACTACGTTGTTCAAGCAAATATTAAAAGAAGGTTGGCGCGAAATGTCGCGTGATTCAATAGGATTCACATTTCTGGTCTCGGCTGCGTTATGCGTGGCTTGCTCAATTCTCGTTTCCGGGGCGGCGGTCGGTTTACGCGGTCGTCAGGAAATGAATAAAGAGAATGAGCGTAAAAAAAACATCCTTTCGGCCGCCGGTTTGATCGAACCTGGTGAAAGTGTCGACATCAGAAAAATTTACGATGAACGGGTCACCGGGATTATCGTGGATTTAAACACGGGTCAAGTCGTGACCGACGATAAAGAATTGTTTCCTGATCCACAGGAATACGATCAAAAGGCGGCTGCTGATAACCCGAAAATGAGTATCGCCATCAAACCCAGTGAAGATCTGGCCGGCATCAAACGCCGTGAGAATTATTCATGGGTGTATCTCATTAATGATGAGAACGGGAAACTATCCCAATATGTACTGCCCATCAGAGGCAAAGGTCTCTGGTCGACGCTTTGGGGCTTTATGGCTCTCGATACTGACTTAAACACCATTGCCGGTTTGACTTTCTATGAGCATGGTGAAACGCCCGGCCTGGGTGGGGAAGTCGATAACCCCAAGTGGAAAGCCCAGTGGAGAGGCAAAGAAGTCTATGGCAAGGACTTCGAAACGGAAATTGAAGTCATCAAAGGCAATGTGAATCCGGAATCTCCCAATGCCATCCATGAAGTGGATGGGTTATCCGGGGCAACGATTACATCACGGGGCGTCAGCCACTTGCTGGATTTCTGGCTCGGTAACTTAGGATTTAAGCCTTATCTCGAAAATTTGCGAGAGAAGGGGGAAAAACAGTAATGAATTCAAGACAAAAAGAGGTTCTGACCGGACCCATTTTGAATAACAATCCGATTGCTTTGCAAATTCTCGGAATTTGCTCGGCTCTGGCTGTGACCACAAAAATGGAAACCGCGCTGGTGATGAGTATTGCAGTGACGTTAGTCACAGCCTGCTCGAATGCGGCCGTGGCTTCGATCCGACTGCAGATTCCCAGTAGTATCCGCATTATTGTGCAGATGACAATTATCGCGTCACTGGTGATTCTGGTCGATCAGTTTTTGAAAGCATTTGCTTTCGGAATCAGCAAGCAACTTTCAGTGTTTGTGGGATTGATTATTACTAACTGTATCGTGATGGGACGTGCCGAAGGCTTCGCGATGAAAAACGAACCCGGCATCAGTTTCCTGGACGGCATCGGAAACGGGCTCGGGTATAGTGCGATTTTGATGCTGGTGGCTTTCTTCCGCGAACTGTTCGGATCGGGAAGTTTGTTCGGCGTTCAATTATTAAAACTAAGTCGTGACGGTGGCTGGTATGATGCGAACGGTTTGATGTTATTGCCTCCCAGCGCGTTTTTTATTATCGGTTTTGCGATCTGGATATTGCGAACTTTAAAGACCGATCAACTGGAGGAGGCATAACATGTTTGAACATTATCTGAGCCTGTTTATCAAATGTCTCTTTGTCGAGAATCTCGCACTGGCCTTCTTCTTAGGCATGTGTACTTTTCTGGCTGTTTCCAAAAATGTGAAAACCGCCTTTGGTCTGGGGATCGCCGTCATCGTGATTCAGACGATTACCGTTCCCGTGAATAATATCATCTATCAGCATCTCCTGAAAAAGGGCGCGCTGGCCTGGGCCGGTTACCCCAATGTCGATCTGACTTTTGTGGGATTGATCTGCTATATCGGCGTGATTGCGGCGATGGTTCAGATTCTGGAAATGACCCTCGACCGGTATTTCCCGTCACTCTATAACTCGCTGGGGATTTTCCTGCCGTTGATTACTGTGAACTGTGCGATCCTCGGGGGAACCCTGTTTATGGTCGAACGCGATTATAATTTTCCGGAAAGCTGTGTGTTCGGTTTAGGATCAGGCATCGGCTGGGCACTGGCGATTGTCGCCTTGGCGGGTGTGCGTGAAAAAATGAAATACAGCGATGTGCCACCCGGGTTACGTGGACTGGGTATCACTTTTATTACCGTTGGTTTAATGGCGATGGCCTTCATGGCCTTCTCCGGAATTCAACTATAAGACTTCACAAATTACTGGTTTTTTAGAGCGGTCAACGTTTAATCATGATTATAGAAATTCTGTTCGGCGTGCTGATGTTCACGGGCATTGTTTTAGCCCTGGTCGCCATCATCCTGATTGCAAAATCGAAACTGGTTGCCTCTGGTAACGTGACGATCACTGTTAACGAACAGAAAAAGATCGAAGTTCCCGTGGGGGGTAAGTTGCTCAATGCACTTGCCGAAAACCAGATCTTCGTCTCATCGGCGTGCGGCGGCGGCGGAACCTGTGCTCAATGCGAAGTCCGTGTCCTGGAAGGTGGCGGAGATATTCTGCCAACGGAACGCTCGCACTTTAATAACAGAGAAGTCAAAGAAGGTTGTCGCCTTTCCTGTCAGGTCCCGGTCAAGGCCGACATGGAAATCGAAGTTCCGCCGGAAGTCTTCGAAACCAAAAAGTGGGTTTGCAAAGTCCGATCGAATGATAACGTGGCCACGTTCATCAAAGAGTTGATCCTGGAACTGCCCGAAGGGGAAGATGTCGCCTTTAAGGCGGGTGGATTTATTCAGATTGAAGCACCCCCGCACCATTTGAAATACAGCGAATTCGATATTCCCGATGAATACAAAGAAGACTGGGATAAATTCAATTTGTGGCGCTTCGAATCCAAAGTCGATGAAGAAACGATTCGCGCTTATTCGATGGCCAACTATCCGGGTGAGAAAGGAATCATCATGCTTAACGTGCGTGTTGCCTCCCCGCCTCCCCGTTCGCCCGAGGATACGCCTCCGGGTAAAATGTCTTCCTATATCTTCAATTTGAAGCCAGGAGATGAAGTTACCATTTCTGGCCCGTATGGAGAATTCTTCATCGCGGATACTGAAGCCGAAATGATTTACATCGGCGGTGGTGCTGGTATGGCTCCGCTGCGATCACATATCTATGAACTCTATAAAGAGCGTAAAACCAGCCGTAAAGTCTCGTACTGGTACGGTGCCAGAAGTATGCGGGAAATGTTTTACGAAGATGAATTCCGTGCGATTGAAAAGGACTTCCCTAATTTCAAAATGCATATCGCGCTCTCCGATCCAATGCCGGAAGATAACTGGACCGGATTGCAAGGCTTCATCCATCAGGTATTGCTTAATGAATATTTAAGCAAACATCCATCACCGGAAGACTGTGAATATTATATTTGTGGTCCGCCGATGATGTTGTCCGCTGTGCGGAATATGCTGGATGACCTAGGAGTTGAGCCTGAGAATATCAGGTACGATGATTTTGGCTAATCGTGGGAAATCGCAGCTTCGACACATCGCACTTTTATTGCTGCTCTGCCTGACAGGCACGGCGTGTCAAACTGACCAGACGACTTCTGTTCCGGAATCACTGAGCAAACTGCAGATCGAGGGACCCACGATGGGAACCTCGTATCATATTACGATCTGCACCCAGGCTCCCAACACAGTTGATGCAGAGGCGATCAAGGAAGAAGTTGATCGGCTGTTGCAGCAGATCAATCAGCAAATGTCGACTTACATCAAAGAATCTGAGCTCTCTCGATTCAATCAATCAGAGGCTGACCAGTGGTTTGCTGTTGCGCCAGAAGTTTTGCAAGTCGTTGATGCGGGACTCAACCTCAGCCAGGAGAGTTCCGGCGCCTTTGATATGACGGTCGGCCCGCTGGTGAATCTGTGGCATTTTGGACCTGACCCGGGTAAAAAAACGATCCCCGCAGCCAGCCGGATTGACGCAGCCAAAAAGAGTGTCGGTTACCAGCAGATTGAAGTCCAACACGACCAGCCCGCTTTGAAAAAGCGGATTCCCGATGTCTACCTTGATCTATCTGCGATTGCCAAAGGTTACGCGGTCGATGTCATTGCTGAGTACCTGGAAGCACACGCCATCGAAAACTATCTGGTGGAAATTGGTGGTGAGATGCGGGCAGGCGGGCATAATCAAAAACGGCTTCCCTGGAAGGTCGGCATTGAAAAACCAGTCAGTGAAACGCGCGTGGTTCAGCGAATCGTCCCGCTTTCGAACCTGTCGATGGCGACTTCCGGCAACTATCGCAATTTTTTTGAAGTAGACGGCGTGACTTATTCTCATACAATTGATCCCCGTACAGGTCGTCCGGTGAAACATACCCTGGCATCGGTCACGGTGGTCGGAGAAACTTGTATGAACTGCGATGCTGTTGCGACATGCCTGATGGTATTAGGGCCCGAAGAGGGGTATAATTGGGCAAAGGCTCGAAACATCGCCGCTTATTTCATTGTGAAAGAAGGCACCGGTTTCACCGAGCGATATTCTCCCCGCTGGCAGCAATTATTGGGAAAGGTAAACGAATCATGATGACCACTATCCTGTTCGCACTTGGTATTTTCGTCCTCGCCTTTCTTGGGATGGCCGTGGGTGTCATCTTCAGTAATCGGTGCATCAAAGGGTCTTGTGGCGGCATCGCCAATCTTGAAGGTGCCGATGGATGCTCGCAATGCGGAGGCTGCTCTGTTTCCGATCAGCAGAAACAAGCAGGCGAGCAGGTTACCGCGACGAATTCCTGTCCCACCGATGAAGAGAAGTAGTCGAGACGGTTTGAATTGAGACGCACTGATTTATCTTGTGCATGCTGTTCGACCGACGGGTTTCGCATTACTGTCGCTTACTCTTTTTTTCCGTGGCACGCTTATTCCTGAATGGATTCCCGTTCGAAGCAGATCTGCCGGGAAAATTTCAATATTTTTGCTGACAGTTCGAATCAGATGTGAGACAATAGCAGGATAGGTCTGTCTCCTGACAAGGAGAGCGATCTGTTTGAGAATATGATCTGAAAACTGAATCAACCATACCAATACAATTGATGTCGAGAGGGAATGACCATGTCAACCGCTGAGAATGAAGCCGATCCCGTTCATGTTTCTACTGAAGAGCCAGCAGGGGAACAATCCGGGGAGCAGGCACAGTCCGAACAAAGTAAGAAAAGTGATACATCAGGAGCGCAAAAATCGATTGAACGCCTGCGAACGGAATTCGATAAATTGTTAGGTGTCGCAGTGGAGCAGGGAGAGCGTGCGTTGGACAAGCTGGGATTGTTTGGGAATGAAGCCATCTGGATGCCGCGAGTTGATCTCTTAGAGCTGGAAGAGCAGGTTCAGGTTTACTTCGATCTGCCAGGTGTGACGGCTGAGGAAATCAATATCACTCTGGCTGGGAATATGCTGACGGTGACAGGCACGCGAAGCACCGGAACGACCACGACAACGGGTCAGACCGTTCGTATGAGTGAACGACCTTCGGGACAGTTTCGACGATCGGTTCCCATGCCTGTCGCCGTCGATCCCGATAAAGTTACGGCTTCGGTTCAGAATGGAATCCTGAGCGTTTTGTTAGAGAAGTCAGCCACAGAGAAACCACGCAAGATTCCGATCAACAGCGCTGCAGGGGCCGGTTTTTCCTCTTAGTGGTTGAGTGATTTTCACTGAGGAACTCCTGTTTTCTTTTCCATCACTGTCAGAGGATTTACGATGAGACAAATCTCGCTTGCCTGTTTCTCTGGTATGGCCTGTCTGGTGCTTCTGAGCTTGAACTGTTCCCTGATGGCAGCCGAAGAAAGTGAAAAAGTTGACAGGACTCGATTTTATATCGCGTCTCAAAATGGTGAAAACGCCAAGCTCTTTCTCGTACCGGGCGACTTCCATAATGTGGGTTCCCCCACCTTCTCAGCCGATGGTCGGAAATTGGCGTTTGACGGTTGGAAATCACAAGAGGGAGAGAAATTCGCGGACGTTCGGATTCTGGTGGCCAACGCGGATGGCAGCGATCTGCAAGTCATCGGAGCGGGCGCGATGCCCAGTTGGTCTCCCGGTGGGAAACGAATCGCATTTTCTCAGCCCCCCCTTTGGTGTTGTGATCATGGATGCGGATGGTTCCCGGCATCAAGTGATTGATGAACGAGGCTGGGGAGCACAGTGGTCACCTGATGGCAGAAAGATCGCTTATACCATCAATGATGCAGGACAAGCCAATATCCAAATTTATGATTTGATTGAAGAAACGAAAAGCAACGTCTTTCCGGCAGGAGAAAGCCCTTATAGCATCGTGTACTGGAACATGAAGTGGTCGCCCGACAGTAACTGGCTTTGCTTCAAAGGTGTCAAGAAGTCAGATAGAAATTATGACGTCGCGACCATCAACGTCGCCGGCATGAAGGAAGGTTATAAGGTGCATTACACAACCAAGACCGCACCTCCGTTTGCTGACTTCGCCTGGAACCCGCAAGGGGACACAATCATTTTCGGCGTACCTTCGAAGCCACCTAAGCTTTTGAAATTCAACCCCGCTGACGACAAGGCTCCCGAAACGGTAAGCACGACGGTGAAGGGGAATGTGAATGGCGGTGTCTGCTTCACCCCCGATGGTCAACATCTGCTGTTTACCGTAAAAGGCAAGGAGTAGTCGGGCGAAGAAAGCCATTCGTTTTTTGTCGAATCCTCGTTCAGAACCTGGAGCGACCTCACGGATTATCAATGACGTGCGTCTCAACTGATTGACCGGATGTGAGATTCATACTGGGGGCAATGATAAGCTGGTCTCCGGCTTTCAGCCCTGAGCGAATTTCGGCATCAAAATCGTTCATGACGCCCGGTTCGACATGCGCGAGTACGGCTTTTTGATTCCGCACAACAAAGGCCTGCCATTGTCCGGAACCATTGCGAAAGAGAGCCGACCTTGAAACTCGGATGACATTATCTTTGATCTCGGTGTAGATTTTAACCCGCACGCGAAAATCCGTTCCCAGGTTGCGATTTTTCTGTTGTAACTGCTTCCAGATATTTTTATCGAAGCTGATGATCACTTTGACTCGTTGTTGCTCGACTCCGAGTGAAGAAATTTTAGTGAAGCCTTTGGGGTAGATGCGTTTTACTTTGCCTCGCACGGGTAAATCGCCTATCGCGGGGCCTTCGATATCAACGGGAGAACCAATCCGGATGTTGCCCACATATTGAGAAAGGACGTCCGCTTCGACTTCCAGATTTTCGAGTTGCCCGATTTCGAGCAGAATTTCGCCGGCAGGCAGAGTCCGTTCATTCGAATAGTTTTTCGTTAAAATGGTTCCGTCAATCGGACTGCGCATCGTCGCCCGGTTACGATCACGCTGGAATTGTTCCAGTTGTGAACTGGCTTCTTTTTGTTCTTCATGTAACACTGCTTCAGAAAGCACTTTCTTCTCTTTGTATTTCAGGATCGAAATTTTTCCGATCTGCATGGCACTTTGAACCGCTTGTAGAGACCGCCATGTCAAAATGTCTTTCTGGTAGTCGATTTCACTCTGTTTTTTAAACAGGTCTGCTTCATTGAGTTCGCTTTCCGAGAGGGCTTCTCTTTTAAAGAGCTGATACTTGCGATCAAACTCGTCTCGCGCAAATTGCCATTTCGCTTTGCTGGCTTCCTGTTGTTTACTGGCGGCTTCCACGGTCAGCTCCATCGATTTGAGAAACTCATCAAATTGAATCAAAGAATTATCTTCCAGGCGGTTGTCTGCCTGTTCGATGATTTTCTTGGCATATTGTTCCACCCGGTATTTCGCTTTGGCTACTTCCACATCCAGGTCAGAGGTATCCATCAACGCTACAACCTGCCCCTTCATGACTTTTTGATCTTCTTCCACCGTGATCGGCAGAATTCGACCGTCCAAAGGCATGGCAATGTTGTAGATTCGGGGCAGTGTGGTTTTCGCACGTTCTTCAATAAATGCTTTGACCTCGCCTGTCTGCGCAACGGTGACGTCAACGGGCAGGGGCGCCCCCGACAGAAAATAGTAACCGACCAATCCGCTGAGCAGAAAGACCATGATGAGAACTGTTTTACGGGACATACTTATTCCTTTACATTGAGCGACTTCAACCAGTCCATCTTTTGTATCGCTTTTTGTACCGGCCAATGTGAGATTAATGTGAACAGGATTCCCAGCAGAACGGTGTAAACCCAGCTCATGGTTCCGATCGTAAATGGCATCCGAAATAATTCGGTATCGTAGGCAATGTTGATTGCTTTGGAAGCCCAGTAACCAGCCGGCAATCCCAGCAGGATTCCAGGCAGGTTGACACAAATGTTTTCTCTCAGAAAGATAGAACCGACTTCCGCGGGAGTGTAACCCAGCACGCGTAGCGTCGCAATTTCCTGTTGTCGTTCGGAGAGAGAAATCAGGGACGCGTTCAAAATGCTGCCGAAAAAAATCAGGCAGGAAAAAATGATGACAACCACAATCATTACAATCATCTGATCAATGAGGACTTCCTGTAACTTCTCTTTCTGGTCTCGAATCGAAGTCACTGATTGAATGGCGGGAACCTGTTTGAGTTGTCGATAGATCTGTCGGGTGGCAGCCGGGCGGGGGTTGGTTTTTAATTGAACACTGCTGAGGGAACTGGATTCCCCCATCAGGAGATTCAGGTATTGAAAGTCTGCATACACGGTTAATCCCAGGTAGCTGTCAATGATTTTCATGACAGGCACGCGCCTTACAGTGCGATCGCCTGAAACGGGAATCATCTCGAGCGAGTCCCCCGCCTGAATCTGCAGAATGTCTGCCAGTTTTCGCGTCACCAGAATTCCGGTCTCTGGCACATCCACGCGGTTTCCCGCCGTGTCGCGGGGAATGGTGAGTCGCGCATTACTGAGAATTCCCGTGATGCCGACTTTCTTTTCGTGGATCCCATTTTTCAATGTGCAACCGACCTGAAAGAGGGGCTCAGCGTAATCGACGCCGTTGATCTGTTGCGATTCAAAATAAGCCGCATAATCATGATCGTCTTTGAAGCTGATATCGATATCACTCAACAGCAGCTTGTCATATTGAAAATTCAGTAACGCGAAGGCACTGTCATACATTGAGAAGGTCATCAGCAGCAGCATCGCGCCCACGGTGGCAGACAACACGCCTCCCAAAGTGCGCGTGCGATTACGAAAGATATCGCGCAATACCAGTTGCCAGCGAAAATCCAGCGCATTCCAGAAAGAGCGAATCTTTTCCAGTAAGATGCGTCTTGCGCGCAGAGGCGGTTTAGGACGCATCGCTTCCGCAGGCGATAAACGAACGACAGAGCGGACTCCGCGGAAGGTTCCCAGTACCGAAAAGAAAACGCTGATCAGCATACCCAGAATGATGACCCGTGGATAAAGCTGATTCGTTAACGACGGGAACTCAAAGAAGTTACGGTATTGTGCAGTCATGCCTCCCGCCAGCGAATAGCCGATGAGAATGCCGAAGATTCCTCCCGCCAGACCGATCAGGAGCCCGAACTGAATGAAATGCAGAAACATTTCCTGATTCGAATATCCCAGTGCCTTGAACGTTCCGACAACCGTGCGTTGCTGCTCCGCCATGCGTGACATGAGCAGGTTTAAAGCCAATGCGGCGACGATCAAAAAGATGGTTGGCAGAATTGTGGCGCTGACTTTCAGGCCATCGATTTCACTTTTTAAAAACCAATGCGAAGATTGTTGTGCGAGCGGCGTCGTCGAAAAAACACCGAAATCATCCAGGTTGAGTTCGAGTTGATCGAGGATCTCGCGGACCCGGTTCGGACTTTGAAATTCGGGCGCTAACTGTCCCAGAATCTGGTTGGCGGCTCCTTCGAAGCCGAAGACATCTTCCGCATAGCTATGTTTGAGATAAAATACGCCGTAACTCTCCGGTTCCGGAACGAGGCCTCCGGGGCCGATCAGGTAGACAAATTCAGAACTGATGGCGGTTCCGACGATTAAAAGATCTTGCAGGCGATTGTTGAGAATCAACTGGATGTGGTCGCCCGGTTGCAGGTGATGCGCGCGGGCAAATGCATCGTTGACAATCACTTCTTCCTGCCTTTGATCGGTGAAGTAATTTCCCTGCTTGATGACGATGCGGTTAATCGGTGCATTTTCGTGTGCTGGTAACGAAACCACTTGTCCTGAGAGTGGTTTTTCGACTCCCTCCAGCGAAGCAGTCACTTGAAATACAATGCGAGGCAGGATGTTGATGACGCCAGGAACTTCGGTGAGCGTTGCGAGATCGCCAACGGGCACCTTTTTGAGTTCGATGGAAAAATCAGCCATGTGACACAGCCGATAGTAATTTTTCCGCGAGTATTCCAGATTGTCATAGGTCGAAGACATCGCAATAAAGCAACCGATGCCGACGGCAATAATGCTGATAATCGCTGCCAGGACTCCTTTGGCGGCGAGTAACTCACGCAGCAATTTGTGGTGCAGCACTTTCATTACCAGGTCACCTGTCTGGCAGGGATCGGATGCGGATTGACTTTCGTTTCCGCAATTGTGCCGGAACCGATGCGGACAATTCTTTGTGCCATATGTCCGATGGCGGAATTATGGGTAATGATGACGACTGTTTTTCCCAGTTCCCGATTCAGGTTCCCCAAGACTTCAAGAATCATTCGCCCGGTAGAGAGATCGAGCGCGCCGGTCGGCTCATCGCAGAGCAGTAATTCGGGGTTTTTCACCAGAGCACGGGCAATGGCGACCCGCTGTTGTTCGCCGCCGGAGAGTTGAGCAGGAAAGTGGTTCACCCGGCTTCCTAAGCCGACGAGTTCCAGTGCTTCATCTGCAGACATGGGAGCGGCGCTGATGTCTGCTGCGACAATCACATTTTCCCGCGCTGTGAGCGTGGGGACCAGATTATAAAACTGAAACACAAACCCGATATGCTCTCGTCGGTAACGAGTGAGTTGCTGCTCGTTGAAGAGGGAAATATTTTGATTGTGAAAATAAACGTCTCCCTCTGTCGGGACATCAATTCCGCCTACGATATTCAGCAGGGTGCTTTTTCCGGACCCGGAAGGACCCACGATCACCAGAAATTCTCCCGCATAGATATCGAGGTCAACATGATGCAGAACGGGGACGGAGACATCGCCGGTAGTGTATGTTTTGGAAATGGATTTCAGGGAAAGCAGGATTGTGCTTTGTTTGGCAAGATCGGATTCTAATGCATCAGCATCGGGGGCAGGCATGGTTGCAATCTTTGAGCAGATGAAAATTGATCTCGGTAATCAGGCAGGGGGAGTTCCTTTTCCGCTCTGAATATACTTGTCTCTTTGCTGAGCATATTCTTCCGCAGTGATGGCCTCGTCTTCCGTTTGAGGTGATGCGCCTGAATCAGCCGCGTTCGTTTTCTCGAACTCGGAAAAGTAGCGTTTTAAGTAAGGAACACACCATCCACAACCGGTGCCTGCGCCGCCGCACTCACTCAACTGGCTGGCCCGTCTGGGCCGATGGATGCGGAGATGATTTAAGATTTTTCGTTTACTGATATGAAAACAGTAACATACTTTGTCGTCGAGTTTCACGGTGAATTCTAATTTCGTTTGAAATCTGTTTTACGGTTGAGAACAGCTCTGGCAGAATTTCAGGGAGCCTCTAATCTCTCAATATAAATCTTATTGGATTTCACTGTAAAAGTCAGTGCTGCTTTGCTCAATATCTGCTTTAATAAATTTGATAACGTGGTGTTTTTGAGAGAAAAGGAGATGGGCGTCTCCAGCAGGCGCGGATCACTGGTGATGTTCTCTGCCACTTGGAATTTCGTATCCAGCATTTCTTCCAACTGTCGGATCAGTTTTTTCAGCGGAATATCTTTGGGCTGGCGAAATTCCACAATGGAAATTTGCAGCGCTGCTGCGACATCGGTTTCCGGGGTCGGAAGCGGTGCTGGCGGGAGAGGCTTCTGTGCTTCCAGGGGAGGAATCTGTTCTGGTTTGACGGCGATCAATTCCTGGACTTTTACGAATTCAGGGGCCTTCGCAGGTTTTGCTAACGCTGCCTGATCTGGTTCCGGAATCGGCGGGATGACCGGTTGTGGCTCATCTGGTTCAGGCGGGGCCGGGTTTTCCGTTTCTTCCGGAACCGGTGCGGGGGTTTCCATTTCTGTTGTCACCTCTTCATTTTGAGCCACGGTTGAAGAGGGAGCCTGGTCAAAGAGCATGAGCAGCAGAATCAGAAACGCGCCGATACCAGCGATCATCCAGGACATTAACACGGGACTGGCAATCAAAAACGTAGCCCCGCGACGGAGCGACTTCAGGCTTGCCTGCACCTTGCGGGAGAAGTCAGACGGACCTTTGGCTACGGCAGCAGATTTCACAACGCTGATCGAAAGCAGTCCCTCTGGTGTCTGTGTGATCTGGATCGGATGATTGCAATCGGGACAGTGAAATGTGGAATCACCCGTCTGCTTTTTGCGCATCCTGAGCACAGCCTGGCAGTGAGGACATTGAAAGGTGGTGACATCCATTAGCAATCACCTGTGGGTTGAATCCGATGGGAGACGTTATTTTTTAGGCGGAAACACAAATGGTGTTAAATTATTTTTCTTCGCTTGAGGGATACTGGTCACAGTGGCTGTTTTCGCCTTTTCATCGATGATCAGACACATCTGTTCCTGGTTTTCGACGTTAAAGATCGCTTGCAGAATATCCAAGGCAGAGGCCGTTCCCAGGTTCATTGTCTGTCTCATATTTTGGGTATATCCTACCAGCTTTAAGCCTCCCCCATCCAAAATGATCCTGGTCTGGGTTTCATCGGCGAGGTACGCTAATAATTCCTCCAGCGGCATCCGGTTAAAATCGGTTTCCATTTTTTTCTTCAGTCGGTCAACAACCAGGTCAGGCAGCTTAGGTCCCCTAGAGCGGGTGGGTTTGGCTTTCGCTGTGAAATCGGTGCGCGTCGATTCGTCCCAGGTGAGCAGACTAGCTAACGCCAGATTCGGGGCCGCTCGTTCCGGCAGTGTGCTGATCAGCTGGGCGTAGCGTTCGCCGGACTGTTGATGGTTGGCTAAGCTGAATGCTTTCAACATCGCAGGAAAGCGACCGATGACTTTGCGACTGCCAACGGTTCCCGGATTCATCTTTTCCACCCCTCCCAGCATCTCTTGTGGAAGTTGATCCAGTTGTTCCTTCAAATTGGTTGCCAGTTTTGTGGGGCGAATCATGGTTGTGTTGCGGAACGTAAATTCGGAATAAAAATCATCGCGACCCAGGTGCATGCTCCAGGCAACGGTTTCCACATCATCGCTGATCCAGTCGAGAAACTGATTTAAAAAGGGATGCGTTTTTTCAGGAACCAGAACATCCTGTTGACGGCGGACTTCGTCGGGATCGAAGACAATGGTGAAATGCCGATCCCGGTCAGTCTGTTTCAGCATCGATTCCATTCCAGGTGAAGTACTGCTTTCGAACTCGCGCGATTCTGCCATTTCAATAGCGCGCTCATTTCCCGGAGGACCAATCACATAGGTGTTTTCATCCACGATCATGTAGGAATGCTTATCGCCGGAATAGACGGGAAAGCTATAGTTGTCCAGACGCTGGCCATCGAACTGGGTAATGAGTTCCGAGCGTTTGACTGGCTCTGTCGGACGAACTACGGCCGCGTATTCGGGGGGCGCGCCGGGCGATCCCAGGATCAAGCAGAATGTGAGTTCTTTGATTTCCGAAGGTGCTCTGAGGCAAATCTCTTTGATCTTTTGCTCGGCCCAGATGCCCACAGGTCCCAGGCAGGCGCGAAACTCTTCGCCTTGAGAACCAGGCGCCCAGAGTTCGGCTGGTCGCAGGTGAATCAGGATCCGTGTCCCTGCGGGGACGTAAAGAAGTCGAACTGGTTCCCCTGAGGTGGGGCTGGGAATCTGTTCCTGTGTCTGGTGTGCCAGCGCGGCAACCGGAGCCGAGTTGGCGGGGGCAGAGTTGGCTGGTGGGGGAGTGGTTGGTTTGACGGCGAGAGTTTGTTCAACCTGAGGCCAGGCAAAGAAAGCGCCAACACCGATCACAATGATCGCGGCCAGAGCAACGAGAATGGAAACGTTCCTTCGTTTGGCGTTTTTGCGGCGTATCTCACGCAACCGCGCGACACCCGCATGATCTGTTGACCCTAATTCAATACCGGGCAATACGGGGGCTGGTTCATTGGTGTTGATTATCGGCGCTGCAGGTTCTACTTTTTTCGACGCACTGGCTGAGGTATCAATTTGAGGAAATTGGCTCGGTTGCTCAACGGGAGGCGTGAAGCTTGCCGGTAGCGGCGTTTCGACCGGTTCATCAGGAATCCATTTAGCGGAAGTCCCCACAGTGGGGGTGACTGGTTGAGCTAATTCAATTGGTACTTCCTGGCTTGGCTGAGTTAGTTCTGGTTGCGCGGGTGTTGCTGGTTGCGCGGGTGTTGCTGGTTGCGCGGGTGTTGCTGGTTGCGCGGGTGTTGCTGGTTGCGCGGGGGCAGCCACAGCGGGGGGCGCGACTGTTTGGTCTTGTTCAGGCTGACTTTGCTCTGGTGCAGCTATTTCTGGCGCCGGCTTTTTTGGTGCTGACTTTTGGGTCGGGGGAGCCGTGTCTGGTAGTTGTAGAATGAAAGCATGTTTACAGTTGGGGCAGCGCGCTTTTTTCCCGAGCAAACTTTTATCACGGAGTTTGAGTTTTTTTTTACATTGGGGACAAGGAACAGCAATGCTTGTCATGAATCTGCCTGTTGGTACATTGTTTTCGTAAAGTTAATTGTGGCAAGGAGTAAGGCAGTGGCGCAATACTGCTCATCCCTGCAGAGCCTGTCTTTATCATACGTTTAGTTGAGGAGTACTGCCAAGTCTTTTTAAGGCTTGTTTTTGATTAAGCCAAGTTTCGCAATGTTTGTTGTGAATCGCCTCTGGTGTCAACTGTGTTCTAGCCAAGCTGCTGTCCCGCTGAAGGCGCTCTATCCATGAAAGTGCTTCCACTTTCTTTCCAAGACAATGCCGTTGATTGATGTTCTGATTCCGACACAGCGCAAAGCCGACTGCGAGTCTCGATTGATTTTCAGGAAGTCTCAGTAAGTCAAAGTTCAAAAGTCCATTCTATCGGGGCCTGTGTCATTCCGATTTTTTCAGCCATCTGCCCGCTGTAAAACCTGATAAAAAATACGTGTTCACGGAACTGGAAAGTGCTCATGAGCAGTAAAATGTGAAAAAGTAAACGTTTTTTTATTAATTTTTGAGGAGAAGATAGCGTGCTCGAGACTCAAAAGAAACCAGTCGGTGTTCGAAAAGGATTTACTCTGATAGAGCTTTTAGTAGTCATTGCCATCATTGCGATTTTAATTGCTCTGTTATTACCGGCTGTTCAGCAGGCGCGAGAAGCGGCCCGCCGCAGCAGTTGTAAAAACAATCTGAAACAGATTGGTCTGGCATTACATAACTACAATGAAACACATACCATCTTTCCTCCCGCAAGTGTCTCTCCAAACGCGATTGGTGGTTTTGCCTTTATTTTACCTTATTTGGAACAGTCCGCCCTGTACAATAAATGGAATTTCAGCCTGCCCCAGACTGACGCGGCAAATAGAGAGGCGACCAGTTCTCCTGTGATCGCGTACTTTTGTCCTTCCAAGCCACGCCCCAGCCTCAATAGTAGTACCAATGCCTACGGCGACTATGCCCTCAGTTCCGGTACAGGTCACTCGAACTCAGGTAGCACCAGTAACTGGAAAGGGATGTTCAATCAAAATTCCAATACGCGGTTACGGGATGTGACCGACGGAGCAACCAATACGTTTGCTGTGGGAGAAAAACGTACTGTTGAAGCCTCACTAACCAGTTCTCAATATCGCTGGGGTTGGCATGCCACCCGCAATACACAGAAGGCGCGGATCAATGAAACTCTCAGCAACGCATCACCGGTAATCAGTTGGGACGATAACTCGGCGAACTTTGGCAGCGAACATGTCGGAGGAGCTCACTTTGTCTTCGCGGATGGTTCCGTTCACTTTCTTTCTGAGAATATGAATTTCACTGTTTACCAGAACCTCAGCAACAAAGCGGATGGAAATGTTGTTCAATTTCCCTAAGCATTAAAGCACATTTTGCTTTAAATATGCTTAGTGACGACTAGAGGGAAAGGGATTCGATTCTGTGACAGAGCGAATCACTTTTCCCGGGTCGTCCTTCCATTTGCAATTCGTAACGGTCCGAAAGAGGTAGCGGAATGCGACACATTAAAAGAAACGGTGGGGGTTTTGTGACGGTGTTTTTCAATTCAATGATATCTGTTGTACTCCTCGCATGTCTGACGCTGACTGGATGTGAATCCAGTTTGGATATGCCTGAAAAACCTGCGGATAACGCCACTGTATCCGGAACGGTTACCTTGAACGGTAAGCCTGTGACTGCAGGAAAAGTGGGATTCTACTCACTTCAGTTTGGAATGGCCGGGCAGGCAGCACTCGATCACGCAGGGAAGTTTACACTTCCAGATCCGGTTGCTCCCGGAGATTACCGAATCTATTTTATGGGTAAGAATGGTCAGCCACCAAGCGGCATGCCTGTCAAGTATATGAGCGAAACATCCAGTGACTATTCCGTCTCTGTCAAGGAGAACGATAACCAGTTGACGATTGATCTCAAGTCCTGAGAAGGACTGACATGTGCTGGTGGTTGTGAGAGCCCCTGATCAACATCAGGGGTTCGTCGTTTCCGATTCTTGAAAACGCTGTTCGGTATATTCCAGACGCCATAACGCACTTCACCAAACGGGCCCCTGCTTCTACGAGCGATCGCGCTACCCCTGCCCCCATTCCCGTTTGCGTGCTTGATTCAGGTCTTCAGACCGAACGCTGATGCTACCGGCGATTCTGCGACTTGCCATCGATTGCCTGGTCTACCCCGGAAGTGGCATCTTTTTTTCTGCGTTTTCAGAGGAAAGAGAGGCTGTGGGGAGTCTGCCTTTGAACATTATTTCGGGCCTGCATCCAGAGCCTGTGTGCGAAGAATTAGACAAACCAGTGTCGTGAAGCTGATCAATAGACTGGAATTTGCATACTGCGCATGGATTCGAACGAAGAGGGCAGCTTCCCCGATGGGTGAGCTGACGGTTTTCGTTGAAAGAGGACACGTCATCTTGATGGAAAGTGGCATAATGTCCACACCTCTTCAGCGAGGGGCCTGGGTTGGAAATGTGAGCTATCTCACACATTTTTATTTTCAATAGTTGAGTCTTTCGACCGAATCACCTCAAGTTTCAGGGGTTTAATAGATCAGGTCGGATGGACAACGGATCTTGTTTATATGTTGTAAGTCTTGTTTTAGAAATGGTTTAATGCTGTTTGTTCAGTGTGTATTTTTATCTGAATTGATTTGTGGCTGGAAACAAAAGAGATTTGACTAAAATTATTTACGTGTGAACTTTTCCTTCTCACATTCGTCTAATAGTACGTAATAGAGAGAGAGTTTAGAGACACCACACGTGAAGGACACGTGGTTTTTGAGGACAATCAAAAAATTGAGGGTGGGGGAGTCATGATCAGTTCGAAATATAACAATCCAGCAATTAAGCAATTAGCGGAGCAACAGGTCAAGTATGCACCGAGGGATGTCAAGCTAGAGCAGATATCTCGTACGGAAGAGTTCTTGTCGAATATTGAAGAAGATCAGGATTATACTTACCCGGAAATCTGTAAGCAGATCACAACGTATCGCGCAGAGATTTATCCCGATCTGGTAATTCCGGGTAAGGATGTCTTTCATGATTTGCGTTGTTTTATCGAAGACCTTTCGGACAGTGCGGAAATCGATGTGAAGGATGAGCAGGAAGAGGTTTTGACCGTTCAAGACCTGAGCCAAAAGTTCAATATTTCGACTAAGACTGTTGACCGCTGGAGAGACAAAGGTTTGGTAAGTCGTCGTTTTCGGTTTAACGGACGAAAGCGAGTTGGCTTCCTGAAGTCATCCGTGGACCGTTTTCTGCAGAAGAATCGAGGTCATATCATGCGTAGTATGAATTTTAGTCAGTTAAGTGATGAGGATCGAGAAGAAATTCTCCGCCGCGCACGACGTCTGGCTCGTTATGGAGGCTGTCCCGCTGAAGTCAGTCGTCGCATCGCGCGGCATTTGAATCGATCGCCGGAAACAATTCGCTACACTTTGAAAAACTTTGATCGGGAGAACCCAGAATTGGCTATATTTCCCAACGCTCCAGAAAAAATTACAGATCAGCAGAAACGCGATATCTATCACAATTTTCGGCGTGGTATTACCGTTGAGAAGCTGGCACGCCGCTACTGTAGAACGAAGGCAAGTATTTACCGGATTATTTCAGAAGCGCGCGCGGTAAGGCTGCATGCCCAGGCGATCGATTACATGCACAGCGATGAATTCGAGATGCCCGATGCTGCCAAAATCATCCTGGGGCCTGCTCCAGAAATTGATAAAAGTAAGGAAAAGGTGCGGACTCCTCCCGGATTGCCCCCTTATTTAGCAAGCCTGTATTCGATCCCACTGTTGACGAGAGAAGAAGAAGCTTATTACTTCAGAAAACTGAATTACCTGAAGTACGCAGCATCGCAAATTCAAGAAAACCTGGATCCGAATCGTCCCAAAGCGCGAGACATGGATCAGATTGAGAAGTTGCTGGATGAGAGTACGGATGTGAAAAACTTTTTGATTCGAAGCAACTTGCGGCTGGTGGTCTCGATTGCCAAACGCCATATCCGACCAGGAGGGAATTTCTTTGAAATGGTCAGCGATGGCAACATGTCTTTGATTCGGGCAATCGAAAAATTTGATTATACGAAAGGCAATAAGTTTTCAACTTACGCAAGTTGGGCGATTATGAAGAATTATGCACGCTCGATTCCTGCTGAGTATAAGGTTCTGGAGCGGTTCCGAACGGGTAATGACGAATTGTTCTTCCAATCAACGGATGAACGAGAAAGTCAATATGGGGAAGAACTAATCAATCAGAAGCAACATGCAGTGATTATGAGCATTTTGGATCAGTTGGATGGCCGAGAGAAAGACATCCTGATTTATCGATATGGTCTGAATGCACGAAATGAGCCTCAGACGTTGGAGCAGGTGGGGAATCGTTTTGGTGTGACCAAGGAGCGGATCAGGCAGTTAGAGTCGCGTGCTCTGAAAAAATTACGACGTATCACCCAGGTAGAACGGGTTGAAATACCAGGGATTTAAAAGCAGGCTCATTAAGTCCATTTTGGCTGGATTTGTTTGTGAGTCCCCCCTTGAGCAGGTATGGTTTTTTTAAATCATGCCTGCTTTTTTTTAGATACGACGATCTTTTTCTGTCTGGTTTTGCGGCGAATTTTAATTTGTTGTTTGTTTCATTGAACTTAGAGTGTAAAGTTTTCAAGGATTTCATCCGTCGATGAAATGGGGCACGAGCGGGGAGTTAAAAACAGACAGCTTTGGAATGGAAAATCTTAGGCCGTATAGGCATACAGCATTAAGAAAAGATAACATTTTTTGTAATCTGGCTGTCGTTCACACTTGCAAGCAAGTGCCTGATTGCTATATTGAGCTGCTTACTGAGTTTCGACGGGGAAAGTACCTCTTTAGCCAGGCGAGTTGTTCAGGTTTCATGAGGCTTGAAGCCTACTAGCTTAGTTAGCAGGCTAGCGTAGCTCAATTGGCAGAGCATCGGTTTTGTAAACCGAAGGTTGTGGGTTCGATTCCCACCGCTAGCTCTTTTGCCTAAAGGACTGTATTGCTTTTTCATGACTGTGTTGTTTTTTCGTGTAAAGGTAGTGCGGTAAGCGGCTAATGTGTTCCAGCTTCGGCTGGTTGGGAGGGGGAATTCCCGAGCGGCCAAAGGGGTCAGACTGTAAATCTGATGGCTATGCCTTCGCAGGTTCGAATCCTGCTTCCCCCAATTTGAGATAGATATTTACTGGGCACGGTATGCGGGTGTAGCTCAATGGTAGAGCCCCAGCCTTCCAAGCTGGTTGTGAGGGTTCGATTCCCTTCACCCGCTTTTTTAGTATAAAAACGATTAATTAAGTATATCAAAAAATGCTGCTGTGGCTCAGTTGGTAGAGCGCGTCCTTGGTAAGGACGAGGTCATGGGTTCAAGTCCCATCAGCAGCTTTTTGGGTAGTGTAAAGAGTAATTTTCAGGAGGTGTGTGCCTCTTGCGTGCGAGGGGGTTACTTCTGTTTATACCTCGCTATTTGTTTTGTTGGTCTTATTGTTTAAGTTTGGCTTATTTGCCAGGCTTAAAAAGGGGTTTTAAAGAGAGATGGCTAAGGAAGTCTTTGAGCGAACAAAGCCGCACGTAAACGTAGGTACAATTGGGCATATTGACCATGGCAAGACAACGTTGACTGCATCGCTGCTTGCGGTTCAAAGTGTCAAGGGTCTTGCGGAGATCAAAAGTTATGCCGATGTCGCGAAGGGGGGAACCGTTCGTGACTCAACCAAGACTGTGACGATTGCTGTGAGTCACGTGGAGTACGAGAGTGAAACTCGCCACTATGCTCACATCGACTGTCCAGGACACGCCGACTATATCAAGAACATGATTACCGGTGCTGCCCAGATGGATGGTGCCATTCTGGTGGTTTCAGCCGCCGATGGTCCAATGCCTCAGACGCGTGAGCATATTCTGCTTGCACGTCAGGTGGATGTTCCCGCATTGGTTGTTTTTCTGAATAAATGTGACCTGGTTGACGACGAAGAGTTGCTCGAGCTGGTTGAGATGGAAGTTCGGGACCTGCTGACTAAGTATGGTTTCCCTGGCGATGATATTACGATCGTGCGTGGGAATGCCAAAGGGGCTCTTGATCATCCTGATGATGAAAAGTACAACGCTTGCATCGGTGAGTTGGTGGCTGCATTGGATAGCGATATTCCTGCTCCAGCTCGTGAAGCAGACAAGCCGTTCCTGATGGCGATTGAAGACGTGTTCTCAATTGCTGGTCGTGGTACTGTTGTGACTGGCCGTATTGAGCAAGGCAAGATCGTTGTTGGTGATAAGGTTGAGATCGTTGGTCTGCGTGACACGCAGGAAACAACTTGTACCGGCGTCGAAATGTTCCAGAAGACCCTGAATGAAGGGCAAGCTGGGGATAACGTTGGTATTCTGTTGCGTGGTACCAAGAAGGAAGACGTGGAGCGTGGTCAGGTTCTGGCTGCGAAAGGTTCCATTCCTCCTCACACTAAATTTGAAGGTCAGGTTTATGTGTTGAGTAAAGATGAAGGTGGCCGTCATACTCCGTTCTTCAACGGGTATCGTCCACAGTTCTACTTCCGTACTACTGACGTAACTGGTTCGACAACATTGCGGGGTGGGGCAGAAATGTGTATGCCCGGCGATAATGTTGAAGTTGAAGTCGAACTTGGCAAGCCAATTGCGATGTCCGAAGGGAGTCGCTTTGCGATTCGCGAAGGCGGTCGTACTGTTGGTTCTGGTGTTGTTACCAAGATTGTTGAGTAGTTTTAAATAATTCACTGCTGAAAATAAGTGGTGTCTACCCTGTTTTTTCGGGGTAGGCACCCTTAAGATTTAGCAGGTTTATCGTATTTGTTGTCCGTAGGGGCACGAGGGCTGTTATGGCACGTGAATATGTTTGGTTAGAATGTTCTGAGACTGGGATGCGAAACTATCGGGTCAGTAAAGAGACCCGCGGTACAGAGCGACTTGCGTTGATGAAGTACTGTCCTAAGTTGCGGCGTCATACTTTGCATAAAGAGTCTCGCAAGAAGTAGGTCTTACTGGCCGGGATTTGTGACTGGTGTGAATGGTTGAGTTGCTTCCGGTGGTCAAAATGTTTGGTCAGTTCCGTGTTTTGAACGGGTGTAGCTCAATTGGCAGAGCACTGGATTCCAAATCCAGCGGTTGGGGGTTCAATTCCCTCCGCCCGTGTTTTTGTGTGTTGCATTTGCTGCGAAAACATTTATTGGGGCGACAGTTACTTGTCCTTGAGGTTTAGGCCTTGATGGCAGGTTTTGATTTATGATTCGCCTCTGCACTTTAGTATTATTAGTAAATTGGTCCAATGGCTAAATCCAAAACAGCGCAAGCATTTTCTGCTACTTTGGTAAGCAGTGGTTTGTATAAAAGGAATCAAGGGCGCCTTGTACGTCAGTTGACGGCAATTGGCATGGTGGCGATTGCGATCTTTGGCGCCTATTCGCTTTATAATATTTTGCCGTTGGGGATGTCTGCCGGGACGCAAAAGGGGATCGCAGTGGCGGTCGTTGTCGTTTCAACCTGGCTGGCTTATCGAGTTGTTAATTTTCCCCGATTTGCTGACTTTCTGATTTCTGTGGAAGCAGAGGTTGGGAAGGTGACTTGGGCGACGTGGGATCAGTTATGGCGTTCGACGGCTGTGGTGATTGTGATAATGGTGTTGTTGTCGGTTTTGCTGCTGGCCTTTGATATGCTTTGGCAGTTATTCTTCAGGCTGATCGGTTTTCTTCAGATTTGATGAAAAAAGGATTCGGCTTTCAGTGAATAACAGAGATTTTTTGATCTCTGCTTCTTGAATAAATTGTTCTTCCTGCCCATTATAGGCGATTCCTGTTTTTGGCAATCACTTTTATTGTAGTATCAGAGTGAAAATTAAGTGTTCGTATGTGACGAGCTCTGTTGAAGGTATCTCATGAGTAATGATTCGGATTCTGAACTTGCCTCTGATAAATCGGATGGCACTGGAGACCGCCTTTGGTATGTCCTGAAGGTACAGAGTAACCGGGAAAAGTCGATTCGAGAAGCTTTGTTGAGAGGGATTAAGCGGGACGGGCTGGAAGAGTATTTTGGCGAAATTATTATCCCTACAGAAAAAGTGGTGGAAACAAAAGGCGGCAAGAAGCGGGTTTTTGAACGAAAGCTTTATCCGGGTTACCTGATGATCCAGGTTGAGTTGAATGATGACAGTTGGTACCTGGTGCGGTCGACAAATGGAGTGGGAGATTTCACAGGATCAGCAGGCAAGCCGATTCCTATGCAGGACCATGAGATTGCTCGGATGCTGGGACGAGAAGAGTCAAAAGAAGAGACGCCTGTTAAGATTAAATTAGATTTTCAGACTGGCGATGTTGTCAAGATTAAAGATGGTACCTTTGAAGGTTTTGAGGGTACGATCGATGCGATAGATGAAGCCAGTGGTAAGGTTACGGTTCTGATTGAGATATTCAGCCGCCCGACACCAACTGAATTGGAATATTGGCAGATTGAAAAAATCTGACAGGCCTGAAAGGCGTGTCAGAAATGATATTGGTTCATGTTTATAAAGTGTATTGAAAGTCGGTCAAATGGCTAAACAGCTTGTAGCAGAAGTTAAAGTGCAGATTCCTGGTGGTCAAGCCACCCCTGCTCCTCCAGTGGGTACTGCTTTGGGCCCGCATGGGGTTAATATTGGTCAATTTGTCCAACAGTTCAACGAACGCACCAAAGATCTGGCTGGCACGACGATTCCCGTTGTGATCAGTGTTTATAATGATCGCTCTTTCGAATTTGTTCTGAAGAGTCCACCGGCGGCCGTTTTGTTAAAGCAGGCGGCTCAGATTGCCAAGGGGTCTGATAATCCCAAGAAAAACAAGGTGGGAAAAGTGACGATCAGTCAGTTGCAAGAAATTGCAAAAATAAAGTCAGAGGATCTGAATGCTCCCAACATTGATCAAGCGGTAAAGATCATTGCTGGCACAGCTCGCAGCATGGGGCTCGAAGTCGAAAAGTAATCTTTTCGCCGACCTTAACAGGGGTTATTCAGGCCGGGTTTTGAGCGAATTCAAATTATTATAGAAACCGTTTTTCGGATAGAGTGTAATGGGAAATCAATCCAAGCGAACTAAATTTTACAATGAAAAACTGTCTGGACTTGGTGCTGTCGGCCTGGAAGAGGCTGTGGGTGCGTTGAAGTCTCTGGAAACTGATCTGCCTGCGGCGATCAAGCCAGTTAAGATGGATCAGACTGTGGAGCTGGCTGTGCGGTTGGGTGTTGACCCACGTCAGGCGGACCAGCTGGTTCGTGGTTCGATTATTCTTCCGCACGGTATTGGCAAGACTCAGAGAGTGGTTGTGTTTGCTCAAGGCGCCGGTGCAGAAGCAGCGGAAGCGGCCGGTGCGGATGCTGTTGGCGGCAAGGATCTGGCAGATAAGATCAAAGGCGGATGGCTTGATTTCGATGTGGCGATTGCGGCACCCGATATGATGGGCGTTGTTGGTCCTCTTGGTCGTGTCTTAGGGCCGCGTGGTTTGATGCCATCTCCGCGTGCTGGTACTGTCACTCAGGATGTGGGCAATGCAGTGCAGGAATATAAAGCAGGTAAAGTTGAATTTCGCGTTGACGCCGGCGGTAATGTGCATTGCCAGGTTGGCAAGATGTCATTCGATGAAAATCAATTGATTGAGAATATTCAGGCGATGTTGAAATATCTGGAGTCAATGCGACCCTCCTCCGTGAAGGGAGCCTATGTGCGAAATATTGCGATTTCGTCCACAGTTGGTCCTGGGATTGCTATCGCTCTCTAGACTGTTGTGGGTTTTGATTATTTACTTGCAGGCTAAAATTAATCGAAAGCAACTGTTTTCGCCATTCAATAAGCTGAAAGAGATCTAATGAGTAAATTTGTAAAAGAAATGATCATCTCTGAGATTGAGTCTCGGATTGGCGATGTTCGGGACTTTGTCGTTGTGGACTCTGCAAAGTTAGATGCGATTACTGATAACGGTTTTCGACTCGAGTTACAGGGAAAAGGGATTGCGACACTGACTGTGAAGAATTCCCTGGCACGACGCGCTTTTGCCAATGCTGGCATTGAAGGACTGGAACATGTTTTGAATGGCCCTTCGACTTTGGTCTGGGGCGGAGAAGACATTGTTTCGCTTTCAAAAGAGATGGCGAAATGGGCGTCTAAAATCGAAGAGTTGGCGATCAAAGGCGGCGTGACTGAGGGAACGGCTCTCACGTCAGACGATGTGAAAGTATTAAGTAAGAGCCCTGGTCGAATGGAGTTGATTGGCGAGATTGTATCACGCATTCTTGGGCCTGGTGCACAATTGGCAGGGGCAATCAATGGACCTGCCAGTACCCTTGCAGGGCAGATTAAAACAATCTCGGAGGGGGACGAGTCATAAGTGGGCGATCCATTTAAGGCTTGTGGTTTGAGTGTTGGAATTTGTAGCAACTGCTGCTAAGGCAATGCGGCGTTGATTTGATTTAAACTGTTGAGAGAATTATTTTTTACGCATTCGTGCGAAAGGAAAGAGAAGATGGCGACAGCCGAAGCAACAACTGAGTTTGGTGAAGAGACCAAAGAACTGGGCGACAAGATTGCTGGATTGACATTGCTCCAGGCTAAAGACTTGGCTGGATACCTCGACGAAGTTCACGGTATCAAAGCTGCCGCTGGTGGCGCTGTTATGATGGCTGCTCCCGGTGGTGATGGTGGTGGCGAAGCTGCTGCTGAGCAAACCGAGTTTGATGTAATTCTGACTGGTTTCGGTGATAGCAAGATCCCCGTAATTAAAGTGGTTCGCGCTGCAACAGGTCTTGGCTTGAAAGAAGCGAAGGATCTGGTTGAAGGTGCTCCCAAGCCACTTAAAGAAGCTGTCTCGAAAGAGGATGCTGAATCTCTTGTGAAAGAGGTTGAAGCGGCAGGTGGTACTGCTGAGCTGAAATAAGTAGTGTTGCGAAAGAGGCCGTCCTGATTTCACCTGTGCTGAAAATCTTTTTTTGGCACAGGTTGAAGTTGTACTGTATAAATGGTTAAGGTCGGTTTTTTTGCTTCATGCAATTGAAGTGTTCTGTTACGCAGTCTAGAATAGGCTCTGGTTGCTGTGCGGCTTTGATTAAGCCGCATAGGATTTCATTGTCTTGGGGGATGTGTACTCAGGCGCTGGTTGGTTGATTGCATGTACTGCTTAATGTTTGTTTCTGTAAGTTTATCTGCTTCGATCAGTCATAGTTTCAGTCCCTTTTGGTCTAAGCAATCGACTCATTGTACTCTCTTTTGAATAGCAAAGTAGTATTGAGCGATTTATCAGGCTTTGAATTAGTCGAGCGATTCGCTTTTAATACAGCTTTTCAGGCTGTATCCTCTCGAGGTACGCGCTGTTGTTCCTCGCTATTCTTGGTTTGTGCTCTGGCAGGTTTATTGCATTTCTTGCGCAGAGCATTTCCACATCTGGCACCAGGTAAGTAGAAAAGATCATCTTAATGCCGATTCCAGCACAGCGAACGATTCCCACACATACTGTCAAAAATTTTGGTAAGATTGAGCATAGCTTTGAGTTGTCTGACCTGACGCAGATTCAGACAGCCTCGTATGCCAAATTCCTGCAGGCAGATAAATCGCCTCGTGAGCGAAAGAACCAGGGGCTTGAGGAAATATTGCGAGAAATATTTCCCATCGAAAGCTATCAGGGGCAGTACCAGTTGGAGTACGTTAAGTACGAATTGGGCAAGCCTCGTTATACCCCCACTGAATGTCGCCAGTTGCGGATGACCTATGGTCGACCTTTTCGTGTGTGGCTGCGATTAGTCAAAGAGCAGCCCATTGAAGAGGAAGTCTATCTTGGTGATTTGCCAGTCATGATTGGTGGCGGCGAATTTATCATCAATGGTTCCGAGCGTTGTATTGTCAGTCAGTTGCATCGTTCTCCCGGTGTCGACTTTGTACTGAGCTCTGAGCCTGGTGAAAAGAAAGAATATTCTTGCCGCGTGATTCCAGAACGTGGTAGTTGGATTGAGTTGGTTGTCAGTAAAAAAGACACCCTGGGTGTGCGGATTGACCAAAGTGGTAAGTTCTCCGCCATGACACTTTTGCGGGCGATGTCAAAAGAATTTTCATCGGATACTGATCTGGTCAAAATGTTTTATGAGACCAAAGCAGAAAAAATATCCCAAGCGAGTGCTGCTGAAAAACTCACCGGAAAAATTGTTGCTGAAGATATTGTGTATCCGTCCGGTCATGAACGATGTGGCGAAGTGATTCTGGATTGTTGTGGTACGATCACAGAAGAAATGATTGAAGAGATCTGTGAAACCGGATTGAAGACTGTCGAAATTGTTCCCGATGTCAGTGACGTGCTTGTGCTGCAGAGTATTGCAGAAGATCCGACTTCAACTCATGAAGAAGCGTTACTGAGAATTTATTCGCGATTACGTCCCGGTAATCCACCACAGTTGGAACGTGCCATTGATTTGTTCAGAGAAAAGTTCTTTGACGTCAACCGCTATCGCCTGGGACGCGTTGGTCGATTCAGAATCAATCGTAAATTCAAGCAGGATGTGCCCGATACTGAAATGACATTGCGTCCGGAAGACTTTATTAACTCCATTCGTTATCTGGTCCGTTTACGAATTGGTGAATCTTCCGCATATGTAGACGATATCGATAACCTTGGTAACAGACGCTTGCGTACGATTGATGAGTTGGCATCGGATGAAATTCGTAAAGGGTTTCTCAAACTGCGTCGAACGGTGCAGGAACGGATGACTCAAAAAGACGTTGAAGAGATGTCTCCGCGAACATTGATCAATCCGAAAAGTGTTTCGGCGGCGATTGATTTCTTCTTCGGCCGCAGTGAATTGTCGCAGGTGGTTGACCAGACGAACCCGCTTTCGATGTTGACACACGAGCGCCGGTTGAGTGCCTTAGGGCCCGGTGGTTTGAATCGAAAACGTGCCGGCTTCGAAGTACGCGATGTGCATATTTCTCACTACGGACGCATCTGTCCGATTGAGACTCCTGAAGGAACCAACATTGGTTTGATTTCCAGTTTGAGTATTTTCTCAAAAGTGGATGATTATGGGTTCCTCGTCACGCCATATCGGTGCATCAAAAATGGAAAGCTGACTGATGAAGTGCACTGGATGCGAGCAGACGAAGAGGCTGAAGTGCATGTGGCTCCCGCGGATACACCAGTCGAAAATGGTAAGTTTGCTGAAGACCGCGTGATGGCTCGATTCCGTGATGACGTGGTCTGGATTTCAGGCAGCGATGTCGACTATATCGATGTTGACCCCTCACAGATGGTGGGGATTTCTGCCGGATTGATTCCTTTCCTTGAGCACGACGATGCGAACCGTGCGTTGATGGGGTCGAACATGCAACGCCAGGCTGTGCCTTTGTTGATTGCAGAACCACCGTTGGTTGGTACTGGAATGGAAGTAGCGGTCGCCCAGAACTCAGGTATGGTTGTGCGAGCTGAAAAAGCCGGCAAGGTCACCTATGTTGATGGGAACGTCGTTGAAGTCTCTGGCAAGAAATATCATTTGAGAAAATACGAAGGTCTCAATGAGCGAACCTGTTTGAACCAGACTCCTGCAGTCAAGATCGGAGATCAGGTCAAGAAGGATCAAATTCTTTGTAATAGTGCCGCCGCCTCGGATGGCTTGCTCGCACTAGGGCGTAATGTCCTGGTCGGCTTCATGTCGTGGGATGGTTATAATTATGAAGATGCGATTATTCTCTCAGAGCGTCTCGTGAAGGAAGATGTTTACACATCGATCCACATCGATGAATTTGATGTGGAGATTCGTGAAACGAAGCTGGGGCGTGAAGAGTTTACGCGTGATATTCCCAACGTCAGTGAAAAAGCATTAAGGCACATTGGCGAAGACGGGATTATTAAAGTGGGAACCCGCGTTCGCCAGGGTGATATTCTTGTCGGAAAAGTTTCACCGAAAGCCAAAGCAGAGCTCACGCCGGAAGAAAAACTGCTGCATGCGATCTTTGGTCGGGCGGGTGAAGACGTCAAGAACGAATCGTTAGAGGCGTCCAGTGGCGTTGAAGGGATCGTGATTCATACCGAAAAGTTTGCACGGCGGATGAGTCTGACCGATTTGGAACGCAAAGCATATGACGATGAGCTCAAGCAGGTAGAAGAGCAAGGCGATCAGGAAATTGCGAAAGAGTTCCGTGAGTTTTTGAAATCATTCGAGACTGCTTTAGGGCAGCCTCTGGTTGACGATGATGGCCGTAAAATTCGTGAGATTCCCGAGGATAAGTTTGTCTCGCAGTATGCTCATGATTTTCTGTCTCATCTGGATAACCTTGATATTCGCAGCCCGCAGAAAAAAGCGGACTGTCGTGCTGTGATTGAAGATTTGTGGTCCAATCTTGAAGATGTGATTGAGACCTGTGATCAACGTGTCAACAGTATGAAGCGTGGTGAAGAATTACCGAATGGCGTGCTGCAGATGGTGAAGGTCTATGTGGCTTCCAAGCGACAAATTTCTGTGGGTGACAAGATGGCTGGTCGTCACGGAAATAAGGGTGTGATTTCAAAAGTATTACCGATTGAAGACATGCCCTTTACCGAAGACGGAACGCCGATTGATATCATGTTGAATCCGCTGGGGGTTCCCAGTCGTATGAATGTAGGTCAGATTCTGGAAACCCACCTGGGTTGGGCTGCCGAAAAACATGGGTTCCGAGCGGTTTGCCCGGTCTTCGATGGGGCAGAGGAATCGGAGATCATGGAATATCTGGGTTCGTGCGGTCTACCCGATGATGGTAAGTCACAGCTCTATGATGGTCGTACGGGTGAAGCTTACGAACAGAAAACGACCGTGGGTCAGATTTACATGTTGAAACTGCATCACCTGGTAGATGACAAGGTGCATGCACGTTCGACTGGTCCTTACTCGCTGATTACTCAGCAGCCTCTGGGTGGTAAAGCCCGGTTTGGTGGTCAACGATTTGGAGAAATGGAAGTCTGGGCGCTGGAAGCATACGGTGCCGCTTACATTCTGCAGGAATTACTGACGGTCAAGAGTGACGATGTAGAAGGCCGTACTAAGATTTATGAATCAATGGTAAATGGTGAAAATACACTGGAAGCTGGCACGCCGGCCAGCTTTGACGTGCTAAACAACGAAATTCGTGGACTTGGTTTGAATCTACAGCTGGAAAAAAATCCCGGTTGATGCTTTTTCCTTAGGAAAAGGAATGCGGTGTCAAATGCGAAGTTTTTTCAGGATCAATGTCTGATCATAATTAGTTCAGAAAATAAGGAGCGTGCACAGTGAGTGTTGCACAGACAGCTTACGAGCGGATTAACGATTACGGTTCCGTAAAAATTGGTTTGGCTAGTCCACATGACATCAGGAGTTGGTCATTTGGCGAAGTGAAAAAGCCGGAAACGATCAATTATCGAACCTATCGGCCCGAACGCGATGGTTTATTCTGCGAGCGAATTTTTGGTCCTGAGAAAGACTGGGAATGTGCCTGCGGTAAGTACCGGGGCATGAAATATAAAGGGATGATCTGCGATCGCTGTGGCGTAAAAGTAACTCACAGTCGCGTCCGTAGAAAACGTATGGGGCACATTGAACTGGCAGCGCCCATCGTGCATATCTGGTTCTTCAAATCAATGCCTAGCCGCCTGGGTGCTTTGTTGAACATGAAGACAACGGCTTTGGAAAAGGTCGTTTACTTCCAGGACTATGTCGTAACCGACCCCGGAGACACACCTCTGGAAATGTGTCAGACAATGACCGAAGAAGAAGCACGGCAGAATCAGGCCAAATATGGTCCCGGTTCTTTCGAAATCGATATGGGTGCGGAAGCGATTAAAAAATTGCTGATGAGCCTGAATCTTGTCGAAATTTCTGAGCGGCTGCGTAAAGAGTTGTTTGAAACAGCAAGTCAGCAGAAGCGAAAAGACTACATCAAGCGATTGAAAATTGTCGAGTCTTTGCGTGATAGCGACAACCGTCCTGAATGGATGGTTCTGGAAGTCATTCCCGTAATTCCACCAGACCTGCGTCCGTTGGTGCTGCTGGATTCCGGTAACTTCGCGACCAGCGACTTGAACGACCTTTATCGAAGAATTATCAACCGTAACAACCGCTTGAAAAAACTGGTTGACCTGAATGCACCTGAAGTGATTGTGCGTAACGAAAAGCGTATGCTGCAGCAGTCTGTAGACGCTTTGTTTGATAACAATCGGTGTAAGCGTCCCGTACTCGGTTCCTCCAATCGGCCTTTGAAATCTTTGACCGATATGATTAAGGGTAAGCAGGGGCGTTTCCGTGAAAACCTGCTTGGAAAACGTGTTGATTATTCCGCACGAAGTGTGATTGTGGTTGGTCCAGAACTGAAACTTCACCAGTGTGGTCTCCCTAAAAAAATCGCCTTGGAACTCTTTCAGCCGTTTATTATTCGTCGTCTGAAGGACAGCGGTCACGCTGATACCATCAAGTCTGCGAAGCGAATGCTGGAGCGAAAAGATGAAGACGTGTGGGATATTCTTGATGAAGTCATCCAGAACCATCCCGTACTTTTGAACCGTGCACCCACATTGCACCGTATGGGAATTCAGGCCTTTGAGCCAATTCTGGTTGAAGGAAATGCGATCCGGATTCACCCTCTGGTTTGTACCGGATTCAATGCCGACTTTGATGGTGACCAGATGGCGGTCCACTTGCCGCTTTCCATTGAAGCGCAGGTGGAAGCAACGACATTGATGCTTGCCACAAACAACATTTTCAGTCCTTCTGATGGTGCACCGATTATTCGTCCTTCACAGGATATCGTGATGGGTTGCTACTATCTGACGCTCAAGAAACCTGATCGTCTGGGTGAAGGAATGGTTTTCTCTGATGTCGGTGAAGTGCATGCCGCATTTCAGCAACGCAAGTTGGATCGTCATGCTATCGTCAAGGTTCGTATGCCTGCAGATCGGCGGATCAAAGGAGATGGTTCTGATGATTTCAAAATCGGAGGCTTAGTTGAAACGACCGTCGGACGCGTGATTTTCAACGATATTCTGCCCCGGAAAATGGCCTTCTATAACCTGACCATGAAAGGTCGCGACCTTTCCAATGTGATTTCCGACTGCTATCTGGAATTGGGGCGTGGTGAAACGATTAACCTGCTCGACAAAATGAAAGAAACAGGTTTCCGGGAATCAACGCTGAGTGGGCTTTCCTTCGGTACCAGCGATTTGAAAACCGCTCCTAATAAAGCGAAAGTGATTGGGGATTCCGAAAAAACGGTTCTGCAAAAAACCAAGCTTTATGAGCGTGGTCTGATTACTGCAGAGGAACGTTATAACCAGGTGCTTGATACCTGGACTCACGCGCGTGAGCAAATTACGACGTCCATGATGCATGAATTGGAAAACGACTACCGTGATGAAGGTCGCTATGTGAACCCGATCTTCCTCATGTCGAATTCCGGTGCCCGTGGTGGTATCGAACAGATGCGTCAGCTCGGTGGTATGCGTGGGTTGATGGCCAAGCCGAGTGGAGAAATTATTGAAACTCCGATTAAGGCGAACTTCCGTGAAGGGTTGACCGTGCTGGAGTACTTCAGTTCGACCCACGGTGCTCGTAAAGGTCTGGCTGATACGGCGTTGAAAACGGCGGACAGTGGATACCTGACACGAAAACTGGCAGATATCTGTCAGAATGTTGTTGTCACAGAACATGACTGTGGTACCGCACAGGGGATGACGCGTGGAGTTGTCTATCGCGGTGAAAAGGTTGAAATGAGCTTGACCGACGCGATCCGTGGTCGTGTCAGTCGAACGAACATTGTTGACCCGATTACCGATGAGGTGATTGTACGGGAAAACGATCTGATCACTGTGGAGATTGCACGTCGTATTGAATCGATGGGGCTGGAAAAGATTCAGGTCCGCAGTCCCATGACTTGCGAATCCTCGCTGGGGATCTGCCGACTGTGCTACGGTATGGACCTTTCAACAGGCTCGCTTGTGGAAGAAGGTTTGGCCGTCGGGATTATCGCCGCACAAAGTGTGGGAGAACCTGGTACACAGTTGACGATGCGTACGTTCCACATCGGTGGTACCGCGTCTCGTGAAGTGGAAGAAAATGAAATTCGCACACGCCGTCCTGGTAAAGTTTCCTTTGCCCGGATCAGGTCTGTTGTAAACAGTGAAGGCATGAGTGTTGTACTGACGCGAAACGGTGAAGTTTTGATTAACGATCCGAAAGGTCGTGAATTGGAACGGTACTCGATTCCCAATGGTGCGACTTTGATGGTGAACGAAGGGGATGAGCTGAAAGACGGTCAAGTGATCTGTCAGTGGGACCCCCACTCAATTTCGATTCTGGCCGAAGTCGGGGGCCGCGTTCGGTATGAAGAATGTGTGGAAGGCAAAACCATTCGCACCGATAAAGACCCCAGTGGTCACATTCGTCGTTCGATCATCGAGCATAAAGGTGAATTGCACCCACAGATTATTATCGAAGATGGTACCGGCAAAATTCTGGACTTCTATTACCTTCCTGAAAAGGCAAGTATCGAAGTTGACGAAGGAGCGCAGATCACAGCAGGAACAGTGGTTGCCAAGAACCCACGTGAATCTTCGGGTACACAGGATATTACCGGTGGTTTGCCTCGTGTGACTGAGTTGTTCGAAGCAAGGCGTCCTAAAGACCCTTCCGTTTTGGCCGAAATCGATGGCGAAGTAGAATTCGTTCCCGAAAAGAAACGTGGAAAACGAATCGTGATCGTTCGTGGAGAAGATGGAACAGAAGTCGAACACGTGATTCCACACGGTAAGCATTTACTGGTTCACGCTGGTGACCTGGTCAAAGCCGGTGATGCTCTGGTCCGCGGTCCTCTGGTACCACACGACATTTTGCGTGTCAGTGGAACGGAAGCGGTTCAACAATATCTGCTGCATGAAATTCAAAACGTGTATCGTGCTCAACGTGTGACAATCGATGACAAGCATCTTGAAATCATTATCTCTCGCATGTTAAGTAAAGTGATGGTAGAAAATGTGGGTGATACGAATCTGCTGCCGGGTATTGTGCTCGACAAGCTGACCTTCCAGAGAATTAACGAAGAGACAATCGCTTGTGTGAAAGTGGTTGATGCTGGCGATACTGACTTCCAGCCCGACGACTTGGTGCCGCTGGCAACAATCGAAGAGGTGAATGCTCAGGTAGAAATTGCAGGGCAGTCTCCAGCCAGCTATACGAAGCCTCGGCCGGCGTCTGCAAGTTCACAATTGCTGGGTATTACTAAAGCGTCAGTTCAAAGTGAAAGCTTTATCTCTGCAGCCAGTTTCCAGGAAACGACAAAGGTACTTACCGAGGCGGCACTCGCCGGTCGCGTAGACTATCTTGTCGGACTAAAGGAAAATGTCATTCTTGGTCACCTGGTACCAGCGGGGACCGGGTTCTATCAGCATCAGAATGCAGAAGTTCGAATTCGTCCCGAAGCTTTGGAAGAATTAAAAGCTGAAAAAGAACGGATTTTGGCGGCTCGGATGAGTCTGTTGAATGAAATTCAGCCTGATAAGCCTGTTCCTTTGGGCGGCGGTCAGGAAGCAGGGGAGTATAGTCAGGGAAGAGTGGATGCCCCAGTGATAGATGCTCCAGTGATGGATGCACCAGTGGTGGATGCTCCAGCAGTAGATGCACCGGTGATGGATACTCCGGCGGTAGATGCTCCCGCAATGGATGCGCCAGTGAGAAATGAGGCACCCATGGATTCACCGATCGACGCACCAACAGATATTGCGCCGCCAAGTCCGAATCCATTTGATGAATAGAGAGAAGCAGGGGCAGTTTGATTCTCTGCTGTGAGTCGGGAAATCGACTCGGTGTGAGACTTGACGGATCGACTTGGGCTGGATACATTGTCCCGTTCCTATCTCTGGAGATAGGCGTTAAATGTGCGTTAAATAAGTGGTCATTTGTATTTTGGCCGTCTATAAATAAAGTGTTTATTGTAGTTCATGATTTGAGTGAAGATGGGTTATCTCGATGCCAACGATTAATCAGTTAATTCGTAAACCAAGAAAAAAGCCGATTTCCAAGAGTAAAACTCCTCTGCTTGAGGGTTGTCCTCAGAAGCGTGGAGTCTGCTTGAATGTGAAAACGGTCACGCCGAAAAAGCCAAACTCCGCCTTGCGTAAAGTGGCGCGTGTCCGTCTTTCTAACGGGAAGGAATTGACTGCTTATATTCCAGGGGAAGGTCATAACCTGCAGGAGCACTCGATTGTGCTGGTGCGTGGTGGTCGTGTTCGCGACTTGCCTGGTGTACGATATAAAGTGATTCGCGGTGTACTCGACACGCTTGGTGTGAGCGATCGCCGTCAGGCTCGTAGTCGTTATGGTACAAAGCGTCCCAAATAGGCGTTCTTTTTAGTTGATTTTCAAGTATTTGATTACATCAGTCAGTGTTCGGTTTGGGCACTGGAATTAAAGTTAGAGGAAATGTTGGAATGGGCAAGAAGTTTACAGCCAGTGTGTCACAGCTAAAGCCAGATCCCCGGTTTAATTCAGTGTTGGCTTCCAAGTTTGTGAATTGCCTGATGCATGATGGCAAGAAAAGTGTTGCTCAAAACGTCTTTTATTCTGCCTTGGATCGCATTAAAGATCGTATTCCCGATGTGGAACCGATTGAGGTCTTCACGCAGGCTGTTGAAAATGTGAAGCCAGGTATCGAAGTGCGGTCGAAGCGAGTCGGGGGGGCCACCTATCAGGTTCCTACTCCGGTTAGCCCAAAGCGGCAGCAGACCTTGGCCATTCGCTGGCTTCTGGCCGCGATTCGCGGTAAAAAAGGACGTCCCATGGATGTTCGGCTGGCCGATGAAATTTTGTCCGCTCATAAGCGGGAAGGTGTTGCCATGACGACGCGTGAGAATATTCACCGTATGGCTGAAGCGAACAAGGCGTTTGCTCACTTCGCCTTCTCTCGCTAAAGGCGATAGAGTAGATTATCAAGACGCACTGGTATGGCTTTCGAGTCATTACTTCGTGCGTCTTTTTTTGTAGACATTGAGTAAGTGATATCTGTTTCACAAGTGGGTAGAGATTTGTTGCTGAGCCCCGGTTTGGGTTGGCTCGTGTTTGATTGAATGTGCGGTTGTGAAATCATTTTGCAGATGGGGTTGAAGGATAAGATGTCGAGTTCGATAGATAAGATCAGAAATATCGGGATTATCGCTCATATTGACGCGGGTAAAACCACAACCACCGAGCGGGTGTTGTTTTATGCCGGTGCCTCACATCGCATGGGAAATGTTGATGAAGGTACAACGGTGACCGACTTCGATGAAGAGGAAGCGAAACGGGGGATAACGATTTACTCCGCCGCCATTTCCTGTCATTGGAAAGGTTATTCAATCAATATCATCGATACGCCGGGGCATGTGGACTTCACTGCGGAGGTAGAACGAAGTTTGCGCGTTCTGGATGGCGCTGTTGTGGTTTTCAGTGCAATGGAGGGGGTCGAGGCGCAAAGTGAAACCGTGTGGCGGCAGGCGGATAAATATAATGTGCCACGTATCTGTTTCATTAATAAGATGGATCGGATCGGTGCCAGTTTTGATCGAACATTTCAAGAGATCGAGCGACGGTTGCTGGCCAAGCCTGTTGCATTGCAGATTCCCATTGGTGAGGGTTCGACTTCGACGGGTGATTCCTTTCAGGGGGTGATTGATTTAATTCAGATGCAGGCTTTGTTTTATGATCGAGATTCCAAAGGCGCCAATTTCGAGGTTAAGGAAATTCCCGCCGCGTATCTGGAGCAGGCTCAGGAGTGGCGAGGCAAATTGCTGGAGGCGGTTGCTGAGTTAGATGACAAGGTTCTTGAGCAATATTATGAAACAGAAGATATCGCCGAAGAGGATATTGTTCGACTGCTGAGGGTCGCGACATTGCAGGGAGATTTGCAGCCAACATTTTGTGGTTCTTCGTTGAATTATATTGGTGTGCAGCCTGTGCTGGATGCGGTGGGAAGCTATTTGCCCAGTCCGCTGGATCGGCCACCTGTAGAGGGAGTTAATCCTCAGCCGAAAAAGAAAAGAGGTCAGCTCGAAGACGAGCATGAGACAAGATCGACTTCGGTGGACGAGCCCGTTTGTGGGCTGGTTTTTAAGATTCAGGCGGATAAGCATGGTGATTTGTGTTTCGTGCGTGTGTATTCCGGTCGGCTGAAAAGTGGGACCCGCTTATTGAATGCGCGTACCGGAAAGAAGGAGTTGATCAGTCAGCTTTGGCGTGTGCACGCTGATTCTCGGGAGAAGGTTGAGACGGACTGTATTGAGGCAGGTGATATTGCCGGGGTGATTGGTCCGAAAGAGGCAGCGACGGGTGACACGCTGTGTGATATCAAGCATCCGATCCTGTTGGAAAGTATCTCCTTCCCTGAGACTGTGATTTCGATGGCGGTAGAGCCTGAGTCGAGTGCCGACCGAAAAAAACTGGAAGAGACTTTGCAGAAACTCTCCAGGCAGGATCCCACATTTAAAGCAGTGCCTAATGAGGAAACGGGGCAGACGATTGTTTCGGGGATGGGAGAGCTGCATCTTGAGGTCTTACGGAATCGGATGCAAAAAGAATTTAACTTGAGTGTGCGGGTGCATAAGCCGCGCGTCAGTTACCGTGAGACGGTCGCGGCGGCGGTTGAGAAAGAGGTTGAATTTAATCGTCCCTCGGCGAATGGGAATCTTTATTTTAAAGTGAAGCTGCGGTTGGAGCCTTTTAAGGGGGAGACCCCCGTTTCAATTATTAGTAAGTTGAAGCCGGATGCCTTGGATGCGGCGCTACAAGGTGTGATGCTGGAAACATTAAGGATGGGGGTCGAAGGAGGCGGGCAGGTTGGTTTTCCTTTAATTAACGTGCAGTTTGTTGTTTTGGATGTGCAGGCCAGGGATGGTGAGACCAATGAGGTGGCGGTGGAGGCTGCTGTGTCAGAAGCGTTGCATGGCTGCATTATGGATGCGAAGATTCAATTGTTGGAGCCAATCATGAAAATGGAAGTGGTTACTCCCGATGAGTTTCGCGGGAATATTCAAGCTGATCTCAGTTCCAGGAATGCGGCTGTACTGAATACCGAATGGCGAAGTGATTTGTGTGTGATGGAAGTGGAAGCACCTTTGTCTCAGTTGTTTGGCTATTCGACTCAGATTCGCAGTCTTTCACAGGGGCGAGCATCCTTTTCGATGGAACCTTTGAAGTATGCGGCGGCTCCCGCGAGCGTGTTAAAAGAGATGATTGGATAATTTTTGAAAAATCATAGTGTTCGACGCTTGGTATCCGGTGGCTGAGTGTGTAACTTAGCCCCTCTGCGAATTTGAAGGCTGAATGTAAGGTTTCAAATGAACAGTGCTTGGCGAACTTGGCTTGTGAGAATGTCAGAATTTCGAAAAAAGCGTTTTAAGCGTTCTTCGGGTTGTTGACAAGCGGTTGCGGTCTCATTAGTATTGCTCGCTTCCCCGTTCGGAGAAGGTATTTGAGCGGGGCGAGAGTCTAATTTTAGTGAAGGAAATTATTGGTGGCCGTTGCGAGTCAAGAGCGAATTAGAATTCGCATGGAAGCTTATGATCACTCCGTTTTAGATCAGTCTGCAGCAGATATTGTAGATACTGCAAAACGAACGGGTGCGATTGTGCACGGCCCTATTCCGTTGCCAACACGAATTGAGCGATATACGGTTCTGAAAGGGCCGCATATTGATAAGAAATCTCGTGAGCAGTTTGAAATTAGAACTCATAAGCGTTTGGTTGATATTTTGTCTCCAACCGGTAAGACGATTGATGCTTTGAATAAATTGTCTTTGCCTGCCGGAGTTGATATTAAAATTAAGGCGTCCGCTGGCGGAAACTAGTCTTTAAAAGTTTTCGTTATGATGCTCGCGGGTCTGGTTGACCAGATTCGCTTGATTGGTTAGGGATCCAGCGTGAGCTGGTGGTGCTATGCTTCTTGCTGTTCTGTATGGGCAGATTTCGTAGAAGCTTTGTTCCCGTTGTTTAAGGGTGATTAGTATGCCTGTCGGTCTGCTGGGTAAAAAGGTCGGGATGACGCAAATTTATGATGATGGGGTATTGGTCCCTGTCACTGTGATTCAGGCTGGTCCTTGTCATGTCCTCCAGGTTCGTACGTTAGACACAGATGGATATGAAGCGGTTCAGGTTGGCTTCGGTGACAAGCCTCGTCGTTTGTCTGCTCGCAGTGAACGTGGTCATGTTGCCGCGTTGGACAGTAAGCGTCAGAAGAAACGAACTGAGTCGGGCGTCGCCGTCGTTGAAAAAGCTGGTTGCGAACCGAAACGATTTATTCGCGAATTCCGAACTGATGGCGAAGATCATGGTTGTACAGTCGGAAACGCTTTGACTGTCTCGGTTTTTGCTGATGTGCCACACATTGATGTGATTGGTACGAGTAAAGGTCGCGGTTTTGCTGGTGTGATGAAAAGACATAACTTTTCTGGGCAACGTGCCACTCATGGTGTGAAGCGAGTGCATCGTCATGGTGGTTCCATTGGTCAGAGTGCGGATCCTTCCCGCGTAATGAAGGGGACCCGCATGGGTGGTCGGTATGGCGGTAAGCAAATTACGGTCAGGCATTTGAAAGTGGTTCGCGTCGATGAAGAAAATAATCTTCTGTTGGTGCGAGGGGCCGTTCCAGGACCCAATGGCGGGGATTTAATTATTCGCCAGACCAATAAGTATTAGTATTTGAGTGTTTGAAGTAGTTAGATTGTTCTGCCTTATATAAATGGTGTCGAAATGATTTCTGTTGCAATTCAAGATAAAGCTGGTAAAGAAGTGGGCAAATATGAGTTTGACTCCACTGAGTTAGCCAGTGGGATCAATCGTCAGTTGTTGCACGATGTTGTCGTGATGTATGAGGCTAATAAGCGAATTGGCTCTTCGAAAACTAAGACCCGTGGCATGGTAAGGGGTAGTACCGCAAAGTTGTATCGGCAAAAGGGGACAGGTCGTGCCCGTGCTGGTAGTTCTCGGTCTCCTGTGCGTCGTGGTGGTGGTCATACTTTTGCCAAGACTCCTAAAGACTGGAGTTATCGCTTGCCGAAAAAAGCAGTCAAGTTGGCGACGCGGATGGCGATTTTAAGTAAATTTGAAGATGAGCAGGTAACACTGCTAGACGAATTAGTGATGCAGGTGCCAAAGACTAAGGAAGTTACTGGTGCCTTGGCTGCATTAGGATTGTCGAATATCAGTTGTTTGTTGACGATTGATGGCCATGATCCCGTTGTGTGGAAGTCAGCTCGAAATATTGAGGGCGTGCAAGTTACGCCCGCCGCTGATCTGAATGCCTATGATATTTTGCGTCAGCGTCAAATGGTGTTGACCAAATCAGCCTTAGACCAATTACTTGGTCGGTCTGAAGCTTAGTTTTATAAGATTTTTAGTTTAGTAATCCAGTCTGAGTATTGAGGTTCGTTGTTATGTCGGATGGAAATAAAAAAGGCGTTCAGCTGAAGCCGTATCAGGTCGTCATCCGGCCATTGGTAACAGAAAAAGGGACTCACCTTTCTGAGTCTTTTAATGCATACACGTTTGTCGTGGATAAGTCTGCGACAAAAACAGATATTAAACATGCCGTCGCTGATTTGTGGAATGTGCGAGTGGTTTCTGTCCGAACTCAGAATCGGCTCGGAAAGCCACGTCGCCATAAACACAAAATTGGCTACACGAAGTCATGGAAAAAGGCAATAGTTGAGCTTCATGAAGATGATCGTATTTCATTCTTCTAAGATGTTGTTTTAAAAAGAGTCCAGGCGAAGATATTTAATACGTGGTTTTGAAGCCAGCAGGAATTCGAGGGAGTATTTCATGGGAATCCGATTCTACAAGCCAGTAACACCAGGTCGGCGTGGTGCATCGGTGAGTGATTTTGCGGCAATTACCGATCGTAAAAAAGCTCCTGAGAAGACGCTGCTTGTTCGTTATAAGAAAAAAGGTGGTCGTAATCATCAGGGGATTATTACTGCTCGCCATCGTGGTGGCGGTCATAAGCGGATGTATCGCTTGATCGATTTTCGTCGTACTAAAGATGGCGTGCCTGCTAAAGTTAATAGTATTGAATATGATCCCAACCGTTCTGCTCGTATTGCATTATTGCATTATGTAGATGGCGAAAAACGATACATTATTGCTCCTGAAGGTTTGGTTGCCGGCGATACTGTGGTTAGTGGCGAAAAGGTTGAGCCAAACATCGGGAACTGCATGCCTCTGGCAAGCATTCCTCTTGGTTCTGCAATTCACAATGTGGAAATGCAGCCTGGTCGTGGCGGTCAGCTTTGTCGGAGTGCGGGTACATCAGCTGTGTTGAATGCTCGTGAAGATAACTGGGCTCAGATTACTTTACCTTCGGGTGAAGTAAGACGTATCCCCAGTTCCTGTCGGGCAACGATCGGCGAAATTGGAAATTCAGAACACACAAAAATTGTCCTGGGTAAAGCCGGGCGGAAGCGTTGGATGGGGCGACGTCCTCATGTTCGCGGAACCTGTATGAACCCGGTTGCTCACCCGATGGGTGGGGGTGAAGGTCGAAACTCTGGTGGTCGGCATCCTTGTAGTCCTACCGGGAAGCTTGCTAAAGGTGGAAAGACCCGTAAGCGAAAGAAGGCTTCTTCAAAGGCCATTATCCGACGTCGTAAATCACGCCGTTATGGTCAGTTGAAGACCTGATTTGTAGTTTCATTTGATTTAAAAGCATTTACTATCGTTTTCGATGATTGAGGACAGGTTTTATGGGTCGCTCTCTGAAAAAAGGGCCTTATGTTGACGTGAAGCTTCTTAAGAAAATTGAGAAGCTGAACGAATCGGGTAAAAAAGAATCGATTAAGACATGGGCTCGTGCTTCAACAATTGCTCCGGAATTTGTAGGTCATACATTTCTGGTGCATAACGGGCGCGCTCACTTAAGTGTATATGTAACAGAAGAAATGGTCGGTCATAAGCTGGGTGAATTTTCATTGACCCGTACCTTCCGGGGCCACACCGCCCGAAGAAAATAAACGTTTTTAGTTGTTGGTAGTTACGACTGTGACAGTCGATAGCCTATAAGAATTAAGCAATAGTGAAGTGGAGTAATTGTCATGGGGCAAGTTCGAGCAGCACATCGATTTGCACGAATTTCGGCGACTAAGGTTCGTCCTTTTGCGGACTTGGTTCGAGGAATGACAACTTCAGAAGGTTTGGATTCTTTAAAGTACCATCCAAATCGTGGAGCTCGTTTTCTCGAAAAAGTCATCAAAAGTGCGGTAGCAAATGCTGAAGACAAAGGTGCTCGCAATGTGGAAGCTCTGACAATTTCAGAAGCACGCGTTGATGGCGGTCCGATGTTCAAACGCATTCAGCCTCGGGCCAGAGGAATGGCTTATACGATTCGTCGTCGGATGTCACATATTCATATTGCGATTGAAGCTCCTGAGCTTCCTTAGAAGTTGAAACTTCTTTCCATTACCAACATAACCAATACTCAATCTGAAATACTTAAAGGATAACCTGTATCATGGGGCAAAAAGTTCGACCAACCGGATTTCGAGTCGGCGTGGTAGAAGACTGGAGAAGTCGCTGGTATGCCTCCAAGAAAGATTTTGGGGCGCTGTTAATCGAAGATCAGAAAGTCCGAAAATTCATTCATACAAAATACAAATTTGCCGGCATTCCTAAAGTCGAGATCGAACGAACTCGTGACCAGGTAGTTGTGCATTTATTTACAGCCCGCCCGGGGATCATTATTGGTCGTAAAGGGCAGGAAGTGGATCGTTTGAAGGCCGAGTTGGAAGATTTGACCGGCCGTCGAATGGAATTAAAGATTATTGAAGTTGATAATGCTCTGCAAAGTGCGGCATTGGTAGCGGAAGACATCGCGCAGCAGTTGTCAAAGCGTGGTAGCTTTCGAAGAACAATCAAGCGTGCCCTGGACCAGGTTATGGAAACGGGCGTTTATGGAATTAAGATCGAACTTTCCGGTCGATTGGGTGGAGCTGAGATGTCACGGCGGGAAAAAGCCAGCCGTGGTTCTATTCCACTCTCGACTTTGCAACGTCATGTTGACTACGGGTTCCGCGAGGCACACACCACCTTCGGAGTCATCGGAGTGAAAGTTTGGATTGACCTTGGTGATTATTCAGATGAGGAGAAACGCGATGGCGCTAATGCCAAAGCGGGTCAAGCACCGCAAAAGCCAAAGAGGACGCATAAAAGGTAATGCGACACGTGGTAACACTGTTGCCTTTGGTGAATGGGGCTTACAATCTCTGGACCCTGGGCACATAGCAGCAAATACCATTGAAGCTTGCCGTATTGCAGCGACACAATATGTTCGAGGTGAAGGTAAACTATATATCCGGATCTTTCCTCAGAAGTCGGTAACATCCCGACCTCTGGAAACCCGTATGGGTAAGGGAAAGGGAGAACCGGATCACTGGGTTGCCGTCATTAAGCCGGGGACTGTGTTGTTCGAATTATCCGGAGTATCACATGAAGCTGCAAAGCGTTGTTTTGCACGTGTGGCACACAAGTTACCAGTGAATGTCAGGTTGGTCGAACGTCGTCCTTCTCTGTAAGCTGGTTCAATTACAAGTTACCAAAATTTTAATCACTTTAGTTCTGCCTGCATTGTTCAGGCAGGCTGAAAAACAATCATTGGGTTTTACTGATGACCAAAGCGAGTGAATTACGCGAGATGAATGACGAGCAATTATCATTCGCTCTGCAGGAAACACAAAAAGAGTTATTTCAGTTGCGTTTTCAAGCGGCAACAGAGAGGCTTGATGCACCAAGTAGCATTAAGCGGTTAAGGCGTGAGATTGCACGAATCCAGACGATTCAGCATGAGCGTGACTTAAGTCTGCAAGAGAATGCTAGTTAGGCTCGTTGAGGTAATAAAATGCGAAAAATACTGACAGGTACAGTGGCAAGTGCCAAAATGGATAAAACATTACGCGTCGAAATTCAACGACGGTATCGGCATCCCATGTATGGGAAGACGGTTCGTGGACGGACAGTATGTCACGTGCACGATGAAAATAATGAAGCACAGGAAGGGGACACTGTCGAGATTATCGAAAGTCGTCCGCGTTCTAAAACAAAGCGTTGGGACATGATTCGGGTTGTAGAAAAGAAAAAAGACTAAGCGTCTTTTTGTGCTGACTGCGATTGGGATTCTTTTAATTGTACAAAGATTAGGGCGACCTCATCTTTTGGTTGATAAGGGACAGGCAAAGCCATGATTCAGATGCAAACTGATCTGGATGTATGTGATAATTCGGGAGCCAAGGTAGCGCGCTGCATTAAAGTGCTGGGTGGTACAGGCCGGCGGACTGCTGAAGTTGGTGATGTAATTGTCGTAAGTATTCAGAAGACTCTGGCCGGCAGTAATATCAAAAAAGGCATGGTAGTCCGTGGCGTAATTGTCCGAACAAAATATCCTTGTCGCCGTGACGATGGTAGCTATGTGCGATTTGACAGTAATGCAATGGTATTACTTGATACCGAGGGAAACCCTCGAGGAACACGTATTTTTGGCGCAGTTGCTCGGGAACTTCGGGAACGCAAATACATGAAAATAATTAGCCTGGCAAACGAGGTAGTCTAATAATGAAAATAAGACGTGGCGATTCTGTGATCGTAATCACCGGAGCAGATGCAGGCGATACACCTCGACGAGTGTTGCAGGTCGTGAATGGTGGTAAGAAAATAACTGTTGAAAACGTGAATCGTGTTTTTAAACACGTGAAACGCGGGCATCCCAAAAGTCCTCAAGGGGGACGATTGGAAGTGGAAATGCCAATTGATACTTCCAACGTGCAGTATTACTGTGAAGCGTGTAGTTCAAAGACGCGGATCGGTTACCGTTATACTGCTGATGGAAGCAAGGAACGATTCTGTAAGTCTTGCAGTGCTTCTGTGGGGGCAATCAGCCCTGCAAATGCAAAGTACCAGAAACAATAATCAGATTTTGTAGTTTTCAGTAAGGAAGATTGATTCCAAATTCGGGTCATCTGAACAAGGCTATGGCAATACCAACATTATTAAAACAATATCGTGAAGAAATTGTTCCTGTCCTGAAAGAAAAATTAGGGCGAACCAATGTGCATTCACTACCACAAATTGAAAAAGTGGTAGTCAGCATGGGAATTGGTGCCGCCAGCCAGGATCGGAAACGACTTTCGGAAGCGGCCGACCACATGACTTTGCTGGCCGGACAGAAATCGCAAATTACGCGTGCTCGTCAGTCCGTTGCGGGGTTCAAATTGCGTGAAGGCCAGGAAATTGGTTGCCGCGTCACCCTGCGAGGCACGCGGATGTACGAATTTCTGGAACGATTGATTTCACTTGCGTTACCTCGTGTACGTGACTTTCGAGGAATCAATCCTAAAGCCTTTGATGGTGCAGGAAATTACAGCCTGGGTTTAAATGAACAATCGGTGTTCCTGGAAATTGATCCCGATTCTGTGCATTATACACAGGGAATGAATATCACGATCGTGACAAGTGCTCCCAACAACGAAGAAGGTTTTCTGTTGTTGAAAGAATTCGGCTTGCCGTTTCGCAAGTAGTCGATTCTGACTTGTCACTAAACTATTAAAATACCAACCATAAAGTAAATTGTCGGAGAATTACAGTGAGGGTAGCCAGCTAATGATGACAGACCCTATTGCAGATATGCTGACACGAATTCGTAATGCACTGCAGATTGAACGGCCTTTCGTAGATATCCCTGCTTCCAAAATGAAGCAGTCTATCGCAGCTTCCATGCAACGCGAAGGGTATATCTGGGATTTTGAGGTAATTGAAAATAGTCCTCAAAACATCCTGCGAGTGAATTTGAAATATGGGCCCAATGGAGAACGTGTGATTCAGAAAATCACGCGTGTGAGTAAACCCGGATGTCGTACCTATCAGGATGTGCGTTCGATGCAAGAAGTCATGCAGGGGATGGGAGTCAGTATTCTCTCTACCAGCAAGGGTGTGCTCAGTAATCGTGAAGCAAAAAAAGAAGGTGTCGGCGGCGAACTACTTTGTACCATTTGGTAATGTTAAAGTGTATTTAGGCTGGCTGAAAAGATCTACAGCGTTTTATTTAACTGGAATTTGAACTATGTCTCGAATCGGTAGAAAACCAGTTCCCGTTCCTAGCGGAGTGGAAGTCAAAGTTGATAACACATTGTTTTCCGTCAAAGGGAAACATGGTGAGTTATCCTTCAACTTCCATCCTTCTATGAAAGTGGAAATTGATTCGGAAGCCAATGTACTCAATGTAGTACGTCCTAACGATGAGCGTCAGAGCCGTGCTTTGCATGGTTTGACTCGCGCATTGATTGCTAATATGGTCCAGGGTGTTGAAACTCCGTTTGTGAAAAAACTGGAAATTCAAGGCGTTGGTTACCAGGCAACATTGAATGGTCAAAAGTTGAGCCTGCAGGTGGGTTTTGCAAATACAATCGTTCTGGATGTTCCGGAAGGTGTAAAATGCGATCTGCCCAGCAGTACCAGCATCATTTTGACCGGGCCTGACAAACATGCTGTCGGTCAGTTTGCAGCAAATATTCGTGGCGTCCGTCCTCCTGAACCTTACAAAGGTAAGGGGATTCGTTACGAAGGTGAATATGTACGGCGTAAAGCTGGTAAGGCCTTCGCCAGCTAATCGTTCTCAACTACTTGTATCAAGTGGTCTGTTGATAGTTGGTTATGGGCTGAACTGTTTTTGAAAAGATGACGGTAAAATGAAATTACAAAAAACACTGAAAAAGCAGAAGCAAAGACGTTCATATCGTATCCGTAAAGTGGTACGAAATGCAGGTCGTTTACGGTTATCTGTTTATCGAAGTAACAATCATATTTATGCCCAGCTCATCGATGATACAGCAGGTGTAACATTGGTGTCAGCCAGCACAAAAGACAAGAGTATTGTTGGCGAGATCAAAAATGGTGGCAATATTGCTGCTGCTGAGAAGGTTGGAAAATTGATTGGTGAACGGGCCGTCGAAAAGGGGATTAAAGAAGTCGCCTTTGATCGTGGGTCGTTTCGGTATCATGGCCGAATTGCTGCACTGGCTGATTCAGCCCGGCAAGCGGGTTTAGATTTTTAATAGAGATATCACTCAATACGGGTTGGAGAAGATACCGTGTCAAAAGATGGTACAAAGCAAACACCAGAAACAGTCATTCAAATCCGCCGCTGTGCCTGTGTTGTCAAAGGGGGGCGTCGGTTTAGTTTCACGGCTATGGTTGTCGTAGGAGACAAAGCTGGTCGTGTTGGCTGGGGATATGGAAAAGCCATCGAAGTACCTTTGGCAGTTGACAAAGCAGTCAAGCAGGCGAACCGCAGCATGGTTCAAGTGCAAGTTGTAGATAATACAGTACCTCACGAGGTCGTGGGTCGTTTTGGTTCCGCGAAAGTTTTATTATTACCAGCTCGTCCTGGTACTGGTATTATTGCCGGTGCTGGTGTGCGTGCGGTTGTAGAAGCTGCTGGAATTACCGATATTTATACGAAGAGTCGTGGTTCAAGTAATCCAATCAATGTCGTGAAAGCCACTATTGATGGACTCTCAAAATTGCGAACCCGTGATGATGTTGCTCGTTTGAGAGGAGTTGAAATCTAATGATTATTGATGATGTCCATCGTGGTATAAAGAAAAATAAAAAACGCAAACGCGTTGGTCGCGGACCAGGTTCGGGGCATGGCAAGACTTCCAGCCGTGGTCACAATGGTTATGGTAGCCGTTCGGGTTCTTCCCGTCGCCTGAGTTTTGAAGGGGGCCAGACCCCACTTGCGATGCGGGTTGCCAAGCGTGGCTTTAATAATAAACAATTTGCCAAGAAAGTCACTGTGGTTAATGTTTCTGCATTAGAACTGGCTTTCGAAAATGGCGACGAAATTACCCCTGAAGTCTTGTCTGCAAAAGGCCTGACAAAAGGGCGCTTCGATCAAGTTAAGATTTTAGGTAATGGCGATCTCAGCAAAAAGTTAACTGTGGCCGCTCATCTGTTTTCCCAGTCAGCTGAAACAAAGATTGAAGCTGCCGGGGGCTCTGTCAGTCGAATTCTGTCATAAGTTATTAATTCAAGGACTTGATTTCAGCAGTTAGCTGTGAGATTCTAACACTCTCGATCAGATCATACGGTCTGAAAATGTTTACATTGAAGCTTCTGCTGAGTTATGACATAAAGGATCGCCACCAATGCTCGGTAAATTATTAGTTCTATTCAAAATTCCCGAGCTTCGCAACAAAATTCTGCTGACTCTGGGTCTGCTGGCCATCTATCGGATGGGGTTCTGGATTGCACTGCCGTTTGTGAATCAGGCGCAACTCGCAGAAACGCTGAAAGACTTGCAAACGCAGTCAGGCGGACTCGGTCAGTTCATGCAGGTGATCTCCTTGTTTTCTGCTTCTAATATTGGCCAGAGCACGATCTTTGGCCTGGGCATTATGCCTTATATCTCAGCATCCATTATCTTCCAGTTGATGGGGACCGTTTATCCTCCTCTCGAGCGTCTCCAGAAAGAAGGAGAAGCGGGTCGAAAGAAGATCAATGAATATACACGTTATGCGACTGTGATCATTTGCCTGGTCCAGAGCTATTTCTGGATTCGGACCCTCTCGGGTGGCTTCGGCTCCGGAACCAGTTTGATTTTAGCGGGATACGAAGGCTTCTATTATCAGATCGTCGCTACGATCACCATGACGGCAGGAACTGTCTTTCTGATGTGGATTGGTGAGCAAATCGATGCCTATGGTATTGGTAACGGGATCAGTTTATTGATCATGGCCGGTATTCTTGCCAGAATGCCACAGGCGGGCTGGAGCTTAATTGAACCAGCGTTTGAAAAAGGGATTGCATTAGGAACAGACACTGGGATCGACCGGTTACTGATTTTGGCATTGGTGTTTGTGTTCGTAGTCGTCTGGGTAATTGCAATCACACAGGGACAAAGACGAATTCCGATTCAAAGTGCCAAGCATGTTCGTGGCAGACGGGTTTCCGGCGGCCAACGACAATCGCTTCCATTACGAGTGAATCAGGCGGGAGTGATGCCGATCATCTTTGCTTCCAGTTTGTTGATGTTCCCTTATTTCCTGTTTCATGCATTAAGCCAATATTGGACTGGTTCCACATTCCTGTCGATGCTGGATGAAGCGTTTCAGCCGATGAGTCGAGGCTTTGTTTACACAATGTCTTATGTGGTACTGATTTACTTCTTCTGTTATTTCTGGACGGCGATTACATTCAACCCGAAAGATATGGCAGAAAACCTGAAAGATTACGGTTCTTTTATCCCCGGCTATCGACCAGGGGCCAGAACTGCCGCTTATCTGGAACAGGTAATGGTTCGAATTACCTATGTCGGGGCAGCTTTCTTGTCACTTGTGGCGATTATTCCAACCCTGGTTTCGACCTGGTTAGGCGTCGATTTCCTGGTGGCGAGTTTTTACGGTGGAACCGGTTTACTAATTGTAGTTTCCGTGGTGCTGGATCTGGTCAATAAAATTGACAGTCATCTGGTCATGCGGAACTATTCAGGACTACTTGAGAGCGATCTTTAAAGAATAAACTGACCAGTCACTGTGAAAATCTCCAAAAAGGGGGCTTTTCGCTTGTTGATTTGTGTTTGTGCAGTTTATAATTTCCTGATTCACTCCGCTCCGGGTGTTGTATACGTATGTTACAGCCTTGGGGCATGCTCATTTTAAGAGCGAGATAATTCAAATTTACACGTGTTACAACGAGTTGCTATTTAAGGGCCGCTTGTTGTTTCTCGTATATCGTGAACCAAAGTTATAGAGAAGTCGTAGTACGATGAAAGTCCGAGCTAGTGTTAAGCGGATTTGTGAAAGCTGTAAAGTCATCAGACGGAAAGGTCGCGTTTATGTGATCTGCTCTTCAAACCCACGCCATAAACAGCGGCAAGGGTAGTCGTCTCGAGTTCAGTCTTAGTGATTTTATGTTTTCAGTTTTTACGTCCAGCGGAGTGAAATAAAATGCCTCGTATTCTCGGTGTTGATATTCCGAATGATAAGCCTGTCTATGTTTCGTTGACCTATTTGTATGGCATCGGAAATGTGACAGCTATGGAAATCTGCCATAAATTAAGTATCAAACCACAGTTAAAAGCAAAAGATCTGACTGACGATGAGTTAAGTCGGATCGTGAATCTGTTAGATACAGAATACACCGTGGAAGGGCAGTTGCGTCGTTCAACACAGCAAGACATTGCTCGCCTGCGAGATATTCAATCGTATCGCGGAATCCGTCATCGCCGCGGCCTTCCCGTTCGTGGACAGAATACACAAACGAATGCCCGCACCCGGAAAGGCGGAAAGAAAACCGTCGCCGGTAAAAAAGGTGTTAAAGACGCCCGCAACTAGTCCTCAGGTTCCAGGAACTTCAGGCCTGCGTTTTAATAAGACAGAAGTGAATCAAAATAGGTCGCTGCGAGTTTAAGCGACTGCGGTTATAAAATCTTCCACAATTTGAGTTTCAGTTTCTGAATTCATTACGACAGAAACATCAGGAGTTTTAGAGTGGCTAAAGTCAAACGAAAAAAAGTGAAACGTCACATCACAAAAGCGATTGCTTACATCAAAGCAACGTTTAATAACACCACTGTGACCGTAACCGATTTGAACGGTGATGTACTTTGCTGGGCAACAGCGGGTACTTCTGGTTTCAAAGGCAGTCGAAAGAGCACACCTTTTGCCGCACAGCGCGCCGCAGAAACCTGTGCTGAAAAAGCCGCCAAGTTTGGTGTGAAAGAGATGGAAATTCGCGTCAAGGGACCTGGTTCCGGACGGGAAAGTGCGATCACTGGTTTACAGAGTGCCGGTATCACCATCAGAGCCATTGAAGACATCACTCCGCTGCCACACAATGGCTGTCGACCACCGAAAAAACGAAGA